>SESD01000333.1_pt1 | contig 29102 bp, 45 predicted proteins | sample 3171411 | NCBI WGS metagenome assembly SESD01 (sample SAMN06051880, study PRJNA518727) | freshwater metagenome | biome: subpolar coniferous forest; feature: holomictic lake; material: water; isolation source: holomictic Lake 442, 16.5 m depth | place: Canada: near Kenora, Ontario | collected...
GTTGTGCGTGCTACTCGGCTTCCTCGGCCTTGGGCTCGGGGAGGGTGTAGTCCACGAACTCGATGAGGGCCATGTCGGCCGCATCGCCGAGGCGATGGGACGTCTTGAGGATGCGGGTGTAGCCGCCGGGACGGTTCTCGAAGCGCACGCGGAAGTCTGCTCCGAAGAGCTTCTGCACCGCGTCCTTGCTGCCGAGGCGGGCCATGGCGATGCGTCGGTTGGCGACGCTATCGGTCTTGGCCAGCGTGATGAAGGGTTCCACGAAGCTGCGAAGCTCCTTGGCCTTCACCAGGGTGGTCTCGATGCGCTCGCACTGGATCAGTGCGGTCGCGAGGTTCTTCATGAGGGCTTTGCGCTGGTTGGTGGTGCGGCCCAGGCGCTTGCCGGAAACGTTGTGACGCATGGGTGCTCCTTACACTTCCTGCTCAAGGCGCATTCCGAGGGAGAGGCCGATACGAGCGAGCTCGTCCTTGATCTCCTGGAGCGACTTTTTGCCGAAGTTCTTGGTTTTCATCAGCTCGGCTTCGGTGCGCTGAACCAGCTCGCCGATCGTGGTGATGTTCGCGTTGCGCAGACAGTTGTTGGCTCTGACGGAGAGTTCGAGTTCCTCGACGGACTTGCCCAGCCAGGTGTTCGCTGCCTCGATGCCGAGGGTGGCAATGGTGAGGTCGGTCTCGGTGAAGTCCTCGTCCTGACGGGCGAACACGAAGAAGTGCTCACGCAGGATGAGGGCCGCATCGGAAACGGCTTCCTTGGGGCTGATGGTGCCGTTGGTCCAGACCTGCAGAGTGAGCTTCTCAAAGTCGGTGCTCTGGCCCACACGGGCAGGCTCGACGATGTAGTTAACCCGCAGGATGGGGCTGTGGTTCGCATCCATCGGGATGAACCCGAGGCTGAGACTTTCACTGTGGTTGCGGTCGGCAGTCACGAAGCCCCGGCCCATGGCAACCATCATCTCGATCTCGAGCTCGCCTTCTTCCCCCAGCGTGGCGATATGGATGTTGGTATCCATGACTTCCACGTTGTGGGTGCAGGCGATGGCGGCGGACTTGACGTCCCCCTCGCCCTTGGCGGTGATGGTGACCTTCTGGGGCTCGCTGCCGTGCAGCTTGAAAGGCACTTCCTTGAGGTTCAGCAGGACATGGGTGATGTCCTCCCGCACCCCGGGAAGGGTGGTGAACTCGTGCATGACACCCTTGATGCGGATGTTGGTGACAGCCGCACCCTGGATGCTGCTGAGCAGCACCCGGCGAAGGCTGTGCCCGACGGTCGTGGCGAAGCCACGCTCGAAGGGATAGGCCACGAACTCCCCGTAGGTGTCCGTGAGGGACCCGGGGGTCACCTCAGCGAAACGCGGCCTTTGAAAATCACTCAGATTCAGCATCCTGCCCCCTTACTTGGAATACAGTTCAACGATCAACTGCTCGTTGATATCCAGGGTGATGTCCTCGCGGGTCGGGACGGCGAGGATCTGCCCCTTGAAGGCGGCGGGATCCAGTGAGAGCCACTTGGGAATGCCCCGGCCTGCAGAGGTCTCGACAGCGGACTTGATGCCGTCGTTCTCCTTGGCGCGCTGTCCCAGCTCCACCGCCTGGCCAGGCTTGACCTGGTAGGAGGGGATGTCCACGCGCTTGCCGTTGATCTGCACGTGTCCGTGCATGACCATCTGGCGGGCGGCAGAGCGGCTGGAGGCGAACCCGAGCCGGTAGATCACGTTGTCCAGGCGGCACTCGAGGAAGCCCAGCAGGTTATGGCCGGTGACGCCCTTCTTGGCATCAGCCTTCTCGAAGTAGTGCCGGAACTGCTTCTCCAGCACTCCGTAGATCCGCTTGACCTTCTGCTTCTCGCGGAGCTGCAGTGCGTAGCCGGTAGGCTTCTTAACCTTCCCTGCGCCATGCTGGCCGGGGAGCTTGCCCTTGCGGGTCTCGAACGAGCACTTCTCCTTGAAGCAGCGCTCGCCCTTCAGATAAAGCTTCATGCCCTCGCGGCGGCAGAGGCGGCAAACGGCGTCGGTATAGCGTGCCATGTCTCTCCTCCTCTCTTAAACCCGGCGCCGCTTGGGCGGCCGGCAGCCGTTGTGGGGGATGGGGGTGACGTCGCGGATGCTGGTCACCTGGATGCCTGCGGCGTTGAGGGCGCGAATGGCGCTCTCTCGGCCGGCGCCGGGACCCTTGACGCGGACGTCAACGGAGCGGACGCCCTGTTCCTTGGCAGCCTCGGCAGCGATGCCGGCGGCCACCTGAGCGGCGAACGGCGTGCCCTTGCGGGTGCCGCGGAAGTTCTGGTTGCCGCTGGAAGCCCAGCACAGCATGTTCCCCATGGGATCTGAAATGGAGATGATCGTGTTGTTGAAGGACGCCTGGACGTGAGCCACGCCGTGAGGAACGTTCTTCTTTTCTTTCTTCTTGACCACCTTTTTACCGGCGGTACGGGTCTGGGTCTTTGCCATGTGCTCCTCGCCTTACTTCTTCTTGCCGGCAACGGTGCGTCGCTTGCCCTTGCGGGTGCGGGCGTTGGTATGCGTGCGCTGGCCGCGGACGGGAAGACCCTTCCGATGGCGCAGGCCGCGGTAGCAGCCGATGTCCATGAGACGCTTGATGTCGAGAGAGATGTTCTTGCGGAGGTCGCCCTCCACGGTCTCTTCGGCGGTGATGACGCGGCGGATGCGGCCGACCTCGTCCTCGGTGAGATCGCGGACCTTCGTCCCGAAATCGACCTTGGCGCGGGTCAGGATGCTGTGGGCCTTGGCCCGGCCGATCCCGTAGATGTAGGTGAGCGCGATCTCGATGCGCTTACCAATGGGCAGATCAATTCCTGAGATGCGTGCCATCGTTTCTCCTTAACCCTGCCGCTGCTTGTGCTTGGGGTTCTTCTTGCAGATGATCCGGTTGATGCCTTCACGGCGGACCACCTTGCAGTGCTCGCAGAGTTTCTTGATGGAGGGCCTTACTTTCATGGTGTCCTCTCGCTCACTTGAATCGGTAGATGATGCGGCCTCGGGTCAGATCGTAGGGGGTGACCTCTACGAGTACCCTGTCGCCTGGAAGGATGCGGATGAAGTTCTTGCGCATCTTTCCGCTGATGTGCGCCAGTACCTGGTGCTTATTCTCCAGTTCGACCCGGAAGACCGCGTTCGGCAAGGCCTCAACCACTGTGGCTTCTAGCTCAATGGCTTCTTCTTTGCTCAAGCGGGTTCTCCAAAGTCCTGACGCAGCGATTCAAACACCTGCTCCGGGGCGCGATTGCCATCAACGCTCTGGAAATTCGGCCGGTGCTTGTAGAAGCCCAGGAGGGGCTGGAAGGTCGAGTTGAACTCGCCCATCCGGCTCTGGAAGGCTTCGGAGGTGTCGTCGGATCGGTGCTTCAGGGGACTTCCGCACAGGTCACAGACACCCGACTGGCTTGGGGGCTTGGAGGTCATGTGGTAGATGGCGCCGCAGGCATTGCTGCTGCAGACACGCCGACCCACCACGCGGGCTTCAAGCACTTCCTGGGGGACATCAACGAGTACCACGCGTCCCACCGTCATGCCCTTGGAGGAGAGGAAGTCTTCCAGGGCTTGAGCTTGCTGCAGGGTGCGGGGATAGCCGTCGAACAGCACGTCGGAGGTCTCGTCCAGCAGCCGCGCAAAGACAAGGCCGTTGACGGTGTCGTCGTCCACCAGTTTTCCCTCGGCCATGATGGCTTTCGCCCGCAGGCCGATCTCCGTCCCTTTCGAGACGGCATCTCTCAGAATGTCACCGGTTGACAGGTGAGTCAAAGAGAATGTTTCCACCAGGCGCTTGGCCTGAGTGCCTTTGCCAGAGCCAGGAGCTCCCAGCAGGATGTTCGCGATCAGGCTCATGCTCCACCTCCACGGCTGGAACGACCGCGGATGCGGCCCTTCTCCAGGAACCCGTCATAGCGCCGCATGACCATCAGGCTCTCGAGCTGGGCGGCGCTGTCCATGGCCACGCCCACCACAATCAGCAGGCTCGTGCCGCCGAAGTAGAAGTTGAGACCCTGGATGTTGTTGGTGATCAGGAGGGGAACCAGCGAGACCAGGGCCAGGTAGATGGCGCCCACGAAGGTCAGCTTGGACAGGATGCTGTCCATGAAGATGCTGGTCTCTTTGCCAGGCCGGATGCCCGGGATGTACCCGCCGGACCGCTTCATGTTCTCGGCGGTCTCATCAGGGTTGAAGACGATGCTGGTGTAGAAGAAGGCGAAGAAGATGACCACGCCCACGAAGACCGGGGTGTAGATCCAGAAGTGGGTCTGGGGGCTCAGGTACGAGGCCGCCTTGGCGAGCCACTCCCAGCGGGTGAACTGGGCGATGGTGGCAGGGAAGAAGATCACGGAGCTGGCAAAGATGACGGGCATCACGCCGGCGGTGTTGACCTTCAGGGGCATGTAGGAGCTGCGCTGGCTGGACATGCCGGCCGAGTCGGCCCGGCGGGCGTAGTGGATGGGGATACGCCGGTAGGCGTTCTCCACCAGCACCACGGCCAGCAGCACCACGATCATCGCCGCGATGAGCAGGATGAAGATGCCGGGAGGCGGGACGTTCGGGGCGTTCTTCAGGGACTGGGTGATCATGACCGTCAGGGTGGTCAGGGCCTGGGGCAGGCCTGCCACGATGCCAGCGAAGATCAGGAGCGAGATGCCGTTGCCGATGCCGCGCTCGGTGATCTGCTCACCGATCCACATGACAAAGATGGTGCCCACAGACAGGGTGAAGGCAGCCAGAAGGCGGAAGGCCGTGGGGCTGAGGGCGGTGGTTACCACCTCGAGGCCCGGGGCGTTCTGGCTCTGGGCCAGGGAGGCGATGCCCATGCCCTGGACGAAAGCCAAGGCCACGGTGAGGTAGCGGGTCCACTGGTTGATCTTCTGGCGACCAGCCTCGCCCTCCTTCTTCTGGAGGTTTTCCAGATAGGGGACGACGGCCCCCATCAGCTGGAGCACGATGCTGGCGGTGATGTAAGGTGCAATCCCAAGGGCAAAGACGGAGAACTTCTTGAAGGCACCGCCCGAGAACAGGTCGACGACGTCAAAGAGGCCACCGGCCCCCTGCCGCAGAGCAGCCTGCAGGTTCTCGGCGTTCACCCCGGGCACGCTGACGTGCACGCCCAGCCGATAGATGGCCAGGAGGAGCAGGGTAAACAGGAGCCGCTTGCGCAGCTCCGGAATGGCGAAGAGGTTCCTGAGCCGGCTCATCGCCGGTTACTCAGCAGACTTCACGCAGGGCTCCTGGATGGTGCCACCCTTGGCCAGAATGGCTTCGCGGGCACCCTTGGTGATGCGGTCGGCGACCACGTTCACCTTGGAGGTGAGCTCACCACTCGCCAGCACGACGATCTTGACGACGCGGCTGTTGACGAGCTTCTTCTCGCGGAGGGCCTCCAGGCAGACCGTATCGCCATCCTGGAAGTGGATGGAGATGAGGCTGAGGGGGATCTCCTTGGTCTCAGGAGCGAAGATGTTGGTGAAGCCGCGCTTGGGCAGGCGACGGACGAGGGGCATCTGGCCACCCTCGAAACCGCGCTTGCTGCGGTAGCCGCTGCGGGACTTCTGGCCCTTCTCGCCGCGACCAGAGGTCTTGCCGAGGCCGGAGCCCTTGCCGCGCCCGAGGCGCTTGCGGGATTTGGTGGCGCCCTCTGCGGGCCTGAGTTCGTTGAGTTTCATGGCCTACCCCTTCACCTTGACGTCGAGGAGATGCGGGACGAGCTTGACCATCCCATGGACGTTGGGGGTGTATTCGCACTCACGGGTGTCGCCGGGCCGCTTCAGACCAAGGGTCTGCATGAAGGCGCGGTGCTTGGGTGTGGTGCAGATGATCGAACGCTTCAGCGTGACCACGACCTGCTTGCCGATGAGAGTCGACATGTCAAACCTCCGCCTGGTCGAGACCCCGATTGGTCAGGACCGTGTAGGGATCCATGAGCTCCTTGAGGCCCTCAAAGGTGGCGCGAACCACATTGTGGGGGTTGGAGGAGCCCAGGCTCTTGGTCATCACGTTGTGGATGCCGGCGGCTTCCATGATGGCGCGCACCGCAGCGCCGGCGATGATGCCGGTGCCCTCGGGGGCAGGCTTCAGCAGCACGCTGCCGGAACCAAACACGCCCATCACCGGGTGCGGCACGCTGCCGTTCGGGGTGACCGGGACGCGGATCATGTTGCGCTTGGCGCTCTCAATACCCTTCTTGATGGCGGAGGGCACTTCGAGGGCCTTGCCGAGTCCGAAACCAACCTTGCCATTCCCGTCGCCCACAACCACCAGCGCGGAGAAGGAGAAGTTCTTGCCCCCCTTCACAACCTTGGTGACGCGGCCCACGTAGATGACCTGGTCCTTGAATTCCCCGCCTTCGGATCCGCGGGAGTCCTTGTTGTCTTTAGCATCTGCATACGCCATGTCGATCCCCTAGAACTGGAGCCCGGCTTCGCGGGCGCTGTCAGCCAGCGCCTTGACGCGGCCGTGATAGACGTAGCCATTCCGGTCGAACACCACCGAGGTGATGCCCTTTTCCTTCAGGCGGGCGGCGATGCTCGCACCAACGGCCTTGGCGGCCTCGATGTTGGCGCCGTTCTTCAGTGAAGCGCGCAGGTCCTTCTCCAGGCTGCTCGCAGAGGCCAGGGTGACACCGAGGGTGTCGTCCACGGCCTGCACGTAGATGCGCTTCAGGCTCTTGTAGATGGTGAGGCGGGGGCGCTCCGGCGTGCCGCTTACGCGGCCGCGGATGCGGGCCTTGGTCTTGTCGCGTCGAATGATGATGGAGTTCGCCATAGGTTCCCCTTACTTCCCGGTCTTGCCGGCCTTGCGGCGGATGACCTCGCCGGTGTACATGACGCCCTTGCCCTTGTAAGGCTCGGGCTTGCGGAACTTCCGGATGTCGGCAGCGACCTGGCCCACGAGCTGCCGGTCAGTACCGGTCACCACGATGTGGGTGTTCTTCTCCACGGCCATCTGGATGCCCTCGGGGGCCTCGTAGTTGATGGGGTGGCTGTAGCCCAGTTCCAGGCGCAGCTTGGCTCCGTCCATGGCGGCCTTGTAGCCGACGCCCACGATGTCCAGCTCCTTCTTCCAGCCATCGGTGACACCGACAACCGCATTGTTGAGCAGGGCCCGGGTCAGACCGTGGTAGGCACGGGTCTGGGCCTCTTCGTTGGCGCGCAGGAGATTGACGGAGTCGGCCAGCACATCGAGGGTGATCCCCTTCGGGATCGGGCAGAACAGCTTGCCCTTGGCGCCTTCGATGACGGCCTCGGACCCGGTGACTGTGACCTTCACGCCCTGGGGCAGCGTCACGGGCTTCTTTCCGATTCGAGACATGGTTTATTCCTTAGATGAGGGCGGGCGAACCGCCCATTTCAGGATGGGTTACCAGACGTGGGCGAGAACTTCGCCGCCAACGTTCTGCTTCCGTGCGTCCTTGCCCGTCAGGAGACCCCTGGGGGTGGACAGGATGGCGATGCCGAGACCGCCGTGCACGTCGGAGATATCCTGGGCGCCCGTGTAGATGCGAAGGCCGGGACGGGACACGCGGCGGAGGCCGTGGATCACGTTCTGCTTATCCTTCACGTACTTGAGGTTGAGGATGATGTAGGTGCGACCCTCGTGCTCCACTTCCTTGAAGGAGTGGATGTAGCCCTCCTGGCGGAGGATGCCCGAGAGCTGGGCCTTGATCTTGGAGGCAGGCACCACCACAGCATCGTGCCCGGCCATGATGCCGTTGCGGATGCGGGTGAGGTAGTCAGCGATGGGATCGGTATGCATGGTCCCCTCCTTACCAGCTGGACTTCTGGACGCCCGGGAGCTCGCCGTTGAGGGCGAACTTTCGGAAGCACAGGCGGCAGAGTTCAAACTTGCGCATGTAGCCTCGGGGCCGACCGCAGCACTTGCAACGATTGCGGTGCTGAGTCGAGAACTTCGGCTTGCGCGAATCCTTGACGATCTTGGAAATCTTTGCCATCGGTATGATCTCCTTGGCTACTTGCGGAAGGGCATACCGAGGTGACCCAGGAGGGCCCGCGCTTCGGCGTCATTCTTGGCGGTGGTGACGAAGGTGATGTTCATGCCCTTCATCTTGTCCACCTTGGAGTAATCGATTTCCTGGAAGATCAGCTGATCCTTGAGGCCCAGGGTGTAGTTGCCGCGGCCGTCAAAGGACTTGGAGGGCACGCCTCGGAAGTCCCGGACACGGGGCAGCGACAGGGTCACCAGGCGGTCGAAGAACTCCCACATGCGGGCGCCCCGGAGGGTCACCATGCAGGCGATGGGCATGCCGGCGCGCAGCTTGAACTGGGCGACGCTCTTCTTGGCCTTGCGCACGATGGCCTTCTGGCCAGCGATGGCAGTCAGCTCGTCCACGGCCACGTCCAGCACCTTGATGTTCTGGATCGCGTCGCCGACGCCCATGTTGATGACGATCTTCTGCAGACGGGGGATCTGCATGGCTGAAGTGAAGGCAAACTCCTCCTTCAGCTTCGAAGCCACCTCTTGGTGGTATCGGGCCTGGACGCGGGGCTCCGCGTGGCCTTGATTGGCATTCATGGATTCCTCCATTTCCGTGGGACGGTCATGCCCCAGGGGTTCGGGAGAGCGAGGGGGCTTGGGACGGCGATCCGGCCCGTTTCCCCCCAACCTCAATTGTCATGGCGCAGAGCGCCTAGGATCTCCACCCCGCGCACGGGGCAGAACGATGATCTTCCCACACAAACCACATCGAAGGAAGCGAAAAGGCTGAGAAGTAGAGCCAACGCACAAATGCTTCGGTCAAGCGAGAGGCGAGCTTGGCTCGCCGTGAGCGTGGGGGTCCGGGGGTCGTAGGTCGCAGACCGGAACCCCCGGATAAAAAGCCTATCCCCTCTTCCGCGTGCCCTTGCCGGTCTTGGGGTCCAGCAGCATGACGTTGGAGGCGTGAATGGGGGCCTCCTTCTCCAGGATGCCGCCGCCCTCGCCCGTCTGGGCGTTGGGCTTGGTGGCCTTCTTGATCATGTTGAGGCCGGCGACGATCACGCGGTTGGTGGTGGGGCTGACCTTGGTGACGGTGCCGGTCTTGCCCTTTTCCTTGCCCGCGATGACGACGATCTGGTCGCCCTTCTTGAGCTTCATCTTGGTGATGGTTTCCATCACAGCACCTCCGGGGCGAGGGAGACGATCTTCATGTACTTCCGCTCACGCAGTTCGCGGGCCACGGGGCCGAACACGCGGGTGCCAACGGGTTCGCCGTCCTTCTTGATGATGACGGCGGCGTTCTCGTCAAAGCGGATGTACGAACCGTCCTTGCGGCGGAAGGCCTTGCGCTGGCGGACGATGACGGCCTGAACAACGGCCTTCTTCTTCACGGTTCCGCCGGGAATGGCTTCCTTGACGGAAGCGGTGATGACATCGCCAAGCTGAGCGATCTTGCCCACACCGCCGCCCAGGGGCAGGATGCAGCAGATCTTCTTGGCGCCGGAGTTGTCGGCGACTATGAGCATGGTTCCCATCTGGATCATGTGTGCTCCTTACTCGCCGGCCTTCTGGACAATCTCAAGGACGGCCCAGCGCTTGCGCTTGGAAAGGGGGCGGGTCTCCACGATCCGGACCACGTCGCCGATGGAGCAGGCGTTGGTCTCGTCGTGGGCCATGAACTTGGCGGTCTGCTTGACCGTACGGTGGTAGAGCGGGTGCTGGAACTTGCGTTCCACCTTCACCACCACCGTCTTGTCGGCCTTGTTGGAGACCACTATGCCATTGCGGGTCATCTTGTTTTCGAGGCTCATGGGTTCTCCTAGGCCAGCTTGGCGGCCAGGGCCGTCTTGACGCGAGCAAGTTCGCGCCGGGTCTTGCGGACCTCGGCAGTGTTCTCAACCTGGCCCACGGCGTGCTGGAAGCGGAGGGTGAAGCGCTTGGCGGCCAGTTCGGCCTCCAGCTGCGCCAGTTCCTCCACACTCTTGCCGGTCAACTCGGAAAAGGGATGCTTCTTGGACATGTCTCTCACTCCTCCGGCGGCGTGCGGGTAACAAACTCGGACGCCACGGACAGCTTCATCTGGGCCAGGCGCAGGGCCTCACGTGCGATTTCCTCGGTCACACCTTCCATCTCGAAGAGGATGCGGCCGGGGCGGATCACCGCCACCCAGCCATCCGGAGCCCCCTTGCCGGAACCCATGCGGGTCTCAGCGGGCTTCGAGGTGGTGGGACGATCGGGGAAGATGCGGATCCAGATCTTGCCACCGCGCTTGACGTGGCGGGTCATGGCAATACGGGCCGCTTCGATCTCGCGGTTGGTGAGCCAGCAGTGCTCCATCGCCTTGAGGCCGAAATCGCCAAAGGCGAGATCGTTGCCACGGGTGGCGACGCCGCGGGTGCGGCCCTTCATGGTTTTGCGGTTCTTGACCTTCTTGGGCATCAGCATGGGTTCACCTCAGCGCTTCACGGTCTCGGCAACCTGGTCGCCCAGATTCACCCAGACCTTGATGCCGATGATCCCGTAAGTCGTGTGGGCCTCGGCAAAACCGTAGTCAACGCCCGCGCGGATGGTCTGCAGGGGCATCTGGCCGGAGAGGTAGTCCTCAGTCCGGGCGATCTCGGCGCCGTTCAGGCGGCCCGAAACCTTGATCTTGAATCCCTTGGCACCGAAGCGGATGGCCGCCTCTTCCGCCTTGCGCATGGCGCGGCGGAAGGCAATGCGGCGCTCGAGCTGCTGGGCAACGCCCTCGGCCACGAGCTGGGCGTCCACTTCAGGCTTCTTGATCTCCTGGATGTCCACGGACACCGGGCGATTCAGGCGCTTCTGAAGGTCCTCGCGGAGCTTGTCGATCTCAGCACCCTTGCGGCCGATGACGATGCCGGGCCGGGCGGTGTAGATGCGCACGGTGACCTTGTCAGCGGCGCGCTCGATGTCGATCTTGGAGACCATCGCATTGAGGGCGTGCAGCTGCTTCTTGAGCTCGCGGCGGAGCTTGATGTCCTCGTGGAGGAGCAGCGCGTAATCGCGCTTGCTGAACCACTTGCTGTGCCAATTCTTCTGGTAGATGAGGCGGAACCCGTACGGGTGGACCTTCTGACCCATGACTACTCCTCCCCGGCCGCAGTAGCGAGCTGGATGGTGATGTGGCAGGTGCGCTTCTGGACCCGGTAGGCACGGCCCATGGGTGCAGGGCGGACGCGCTTCATGCGGAACCCCTCGTCCACGAACGCAGACTTAACCAGCAGGTTGTCCGGGTTGACGGAGGGATTCTTGTCGATGGCGTTGGCCACGGCGGAATCCAGGAGTTTGCGGATGGGGGCGGCGGCGTACTTCTTGGCCTGGGTGAGGACCCACTGGGCCTCCCCGACCTGCTTGCCGCGGATGAGATCCACGACGAGTCGGGCCTTCTGGGCCGAGCCGCGCAGGTGGCGAACAGTGGCGGTAGAAACGATTTCTGCCATCGCTACTTCCCCTTCGCCTTGGTGTCGGCCTTGCCAGCGTGACCCTTAAAGGTGCGGGTCAGGGCGAACTCGCCCAGCTTGTGGCCGATCATGTTCTCGGTGACATAGACGGGAATGAACTTGTTGCCGTTGTGTACGGCAAGGGTCAGACCGATCATCTGCGGAACCACCGTCGAGCGGCGGGACCAGGTCTTGATAACGCGCTTGTCATTGGCCGCCTGGGCGACTTCCACCTTCTTCTGGAGGTGGGAGTCAATGAACGGGCCTTTTTTCAGGGATCGTGCCATTGTCCTGCCTCCTAGTTGATGCGCTTGACGATGAACTTGTCGGTGCGGCGGTTGCCGCGGGTCTTGTAGCCGCGGGTCGGCTGGCCCCAGGGCGTCACGGGGTGACGACCACCGGAGGTCCGGCCCTCACCGCCACCGTGCGGGTGGTCGACGGGGTTCATGACCACGCCACGGACGGTCGGGCGAACGCCCATCCACCGGGTGCGTCCGGCCTTGCCGATCTGAATGTTCTCGTGCTGGAGGTTGCCGACGGTGCCGATGGTGGCGTAGCACTCCAGGTGGATCTTGCGGATCTCACCGGAGGGCATGCGCAGCTGGGCGTAGTCGTCTTCCTTGGCCACGAGCTGGGCGAAGGTGCCAGCGGCGCGGGCGATCTGGCCCCCCTTGCCGGGCTTCATCTCGATGTTGTGCACCGTGTTGCCCACCGGGATGTTCCGGAGGGGAAGCGCGTTGCCCACCAGGATGTCGGCGGTCTTGCCGGCGACAACGATGCGGCCCACTTCCAGGCCGTCGGGGGCCAGGATGTAGCGCTTCTCGCCGTCCGAGTAGACCAGGAGGGCGATGCGGGCGGTGCGGTTGGGATCGTACTCGATGGTGGCCACCTTGGCCGGCACGTCCAGCTTGTTCCGCTTGAAGTCGATCATGCGGTACTGGCGCTTGTGACCGCCGCCGATGTGGCGGGTGGTGATCCTACCGGTGTTGGAACGGCCTCCAGTTCGGTTCCTCTTGGAGATCAGGCTGCGCTCGGGCACATCCGTGGTGATCTCTTCGAAGCCGGACTTGGACATGCCGCGCTGACCGGGGGTCGTGGGCTTGAGCTGCTTGATGCTCATGGTTGTCCTCTTGCCTCAGGGTTGAAAGGGGCGGGCGATAGTGGGCAAAGCTTTTCCGTCCGCCATGGGTTCGCTACTCGGACGCAGGTGCGCCCTCGGCGAGTTCGACGTAAGCCTTCTTGCGCGGGGAGGAAGTCCCCACGAAGCGGCCAAGCCGCTTGGTCCGGCTGGGGATCCGCACGGTGCGGATGCTCTTCACCTTGGACTGGAGCAGGAGCTCCACGGCCTCGCGAATCTGGTGCTTGGTGGCCCAGGTGGCAACTTCGAACACCTGGATGTTCTTCTCCCGCAGGAGCTGGCCCTTCTCCGTGAGGAGGGGCTTGCGGATCACTTCAAAAATCTTGGTCATGGCTTCACCACTTCCTGCAGGGCCAGGACGGCTTCCTTGGAGAAGATCACCTGGTCGTACTTGAGGAGCTCGTAGACGTTGACGCCCAGGCTCTCGATGGTCCGCAGCTTGGGGTTGTTGCCGGCGGCCATCACCAGCTTCTCAGAGGCCTCGGTGCCAACCAGCAGCGCCGAACCCGTGATGCCGAGGCGACCCAGGGTCACAATGAGGGACTTGGTCTTGTGGGACTCGACTTCCCAGTTCTGGACCACCATGATCTGGCCACTGGCCATCTTGGCGGACAGGGCGTTCCGCAGGGCGGCGCGCCGAGCCTTCTTGGGGAAGGCGTAGTCATAGGAGCGGGGGTGCGGGCCGTGGGTGGTGCCGCCGCCCTTCCACAGCGGGCTGCGGATGGAACCCACGCGGGCGCGACCGGTACCCTTCTGCTTCCAGAGCTTGCGACCGGCGCCGCTGACTTCCCACTTGTCCTTGGTCTTGGCGGTACCGGCCCGGCGCTTGGCCAGGAAGTGGCGGACCGCTTCCCAGATCAGGTGCTGGTTCAGTTCCTCGAGCTTGAAGACCTCGGGGAGAAGTTCGACGGTGTCGACCTGCTTGTTTTCGAGATTGACGACGGGATGCTGGAAGGCTGCCATCTTAGGCCTCCTGCTTGATGACGATGTATCCACCCTTGGGGCCGGGGACGGCACCCTTGATGAGCAGCAGGTTGTTCTCGACGTCCACCTTGGCGATCTCGAGGTTCCGCACGGTCACCTGGGCATCGCCCATGTGGCCCGGCATGCGGATGCCCGGGAAGACGCGGCTGGGGTAGCTGGACTGGCCGATGGAGCCGGGCGCGCGGTGGAACATGGACCCGTGGGTCGCACGGCCGCCGGCGAAGTGATGGCGCTTGATGACGCCCGCAAAGCCCTTGCCCTTGCTGATGCCGGTGACGTTGACCTTGGTCTTCGCCTCGAAGGCACTGGCCAGGACACTGTCGCCAGGCTTGGACTCGTCAGCGGCGTCCACCTTGATCTCGCGCAGCACGCGGACCGGAGCAACGCCCTGCTTCTCGCAATGGCCCTTCTCAGCCTTGGTAGCGCGCTTGCCGCCGTTGGGATCCACAAAGCCGATCTGCACAGCCTCGTAGCCATCTTTGGCGGAGGTCTTGCGCATCACGACCACGCAGGGGCCAGCCTGGATGACGGTCACGGGTACGACCTGTCCCTGCTCATTGAAGATCTGGGTCATCCCCAGCTTCTTTCCGATGATTCCTTTTGACATGATCTCTCCCCCCTCTACCGGTTGCCCTGGCGGCTGAAGACCTTGATCTCGACGTCGACGCCCGCGGGCAGGTCGAGACGCATCAGGGTGTCCACCGTGTTCTGGGTAGGGTTCAGGATGTCCAGCAGGCGCTTGTGCGTGCGGATCTCGAACTGGTCACGGCTCTTCTTGTCCACGTGCGGGGACCGATTGACCGTGTACTTGTTGGTGCGCGTGGGGAGGGGGATGGGTCCCGCCACCTGGGCGCCCGTGCGCTTCGCGGTGTCCACGATTTCGCGGGTGCTCTGATCGAGCAGGCGGTGATCGAAGGCGCGCAAGCGGATGCGGATGTTGTCTCTCATGTTCACTCCATTGGGACGGCAAACCGTCCATAGACGTGGGGCGCTGACCGCCCAAGTGGATCTGTCCCGGAAACAGGAACAGGGCTGATCAGCATAACAAAAGCCGCTGTAAAATCAACGGCTTTTTGGGAAGAGCGCACGACCCCCCATGAGGGGAAGCGACAGATCAAGAGGCCCGGCAACCTTGCGGTTCGGAAAATGACCTCACCCCGAGAGGGGCTAGTACATCAGGTAGTGCTTGCGAACAAAGGCTTTTGCATGACTCCAAAATCGGGCTTTGCCCGATTTTGGAGATGGGAAAAACTACTTGGCACCCTTCACTTTGGCCACGATTTCTTCGGCCACGTTGCGGGGGGCTTCTTCGTAGTGCGAGAACTGCATGGTGTAGTTGCCGCGGCCCTGGGTCATGCCGCGCAGGGTGGTGGAGTAGGCGAACATCTCGGCCAGGGGCACCTTGGCGGTGACCACCTTGGAACCGGCCCGGTCCTCCATGTTCTCGATGCGGCCACGGCGGCTGTTCAGGTTGCCGATGACATCACCCATGTAGTCCTCGGGGACCACGACCTCGACGGCCATGACGGGCTCGAGGATCACGGGGGAGGCCTTCTCGCAGCCAGCCTTGAAGCCCATGGAGCCGGCGATCTTGAACGCCATCTCGTTGGAGTCCACATCGTGGTAGCTGCCGTCGTAGATGGTGACCTTGATGTCGACGCAGGGGTAGCCCGCCAGAACGCCGGACTGCATGGCTTCCTGGATGCCCTGATCCGTGGGCTTGATGTATTCCTTGGGCACCACGCCGCCCTTGATGTCGTTGATGAACTCGTAGCCCTTGCCAGGCTCATTGGGCTCGACGATGAGGCGAACGTGGCCGTACTGGCCGCGACCACCGGACTGGCGCACGAACTTGCCTTCGCACTCCACTCGCTTCCGGATGGTTTCGCGGTAGGCCACCATGGGCTTGCCCACGTTGGCTTCGACCTTGAACTCACGCATCATGCGGTCGACGATGATCTCGAGGTGGAGCTCACCCATGCCGGCGATGATGGTCTGGTTGGTCTCGGGGTCGGTCTTGACCTTGAAGGTGGGATCTTCCTGGGCCAGGCGGCTCAGGGCGATGCCCATCTTCTCCTGGTCAGCCTTGGTCTTGGGCTCGATGGCCACCTGGATCACGGGATCCGGGAAGTCCATGGACTCCAGGATCACGGGGCGGTCCTCGTCGCAGATGGTCTGCCCAGTGAGAACGTCCTTGAGGCCCACGGCGGCACCGATGTCGCCCGTGCGGACTTCGTCGATGTCCTCGCGCTTGTTGGCGTGCATCTGCAGCAGGCGCCCGATGCGCTCGCGGCGGCCCTTGGCGGGGTTGTAGACGCCGGAACCCGCGGCCAGAACACCGGAGTAGACGCGCAGGAAGGCGAGGGAGCCCACAAAGGGATCGGCCATGATCTTGAAGATCAGGGCGCTGAAGGGCTCGCTGTCCTTGGCTTCGCGCTTGACATCGTTGCCGTCGGCATCCTTGCCGGTGATGGCAGCGATGTCGAGGGGCGAAGGCATGTAGCTGACGACGGCATCCAGCATGGGCTGGACGCCCTTGTTCTTGAAGGCGCTGCCACACATCATCGGCGTGAACACGAGGTCGATGCAGCCCTTGCGGATGCCGGCCCGGATCTCGACCTCGGTCAGCTCTTCGCCGCCCAGGTACTTGTCCATCAGGACCTCGTCCGTCTCGGCAACCATCTCGATGAGCTTCTCGCGCCACTCGTTGGCGGTGGCCAGGAGCTCCTCGGGGATGTCGCTGTAGAGAACCTTGAAGCCCTTGTCGGCCTCATCGAAGGTGAGGGCCTTCATGATCACGAGATCAACGATGCCCTTGAAGTTCTCTTCGGCACCGATGGGGATCTGGATGGGCATGGGCCGAGCCTTCAGGCGCGTGCGCATCATCTCAACCACACGGAAGAAGTCCGCACCGGGGCGGTCCATCTTGTTCACGAAGGCCATGCGGGGCACGCCGTACTTGTCGGCCTGGCGCCACACGGTCTCGGACTGGGGCTCGACGCCGCCCACGGCGCAGAACACGGCGCAGGCGCCGTCCAGCACGCGCAGGGAGCGCTCCACCTCGGCCGTGAAGTCCACGTGGCCGGGGGTGTCGATGATGTTGATGCGGTGCTCGATGCCCTTCAGCTGGCCGGTCTGGGGAGTCCAGGCCGCCGTGATGGCAGCAGAGGTGATGGTGATGCCCCGCTCCTGCTCCTGGACCATCCAGTCGGTGGTGGCGGCACCTTCGTGCACCTCGCCGATCTTGTGGATCTTCCCGGTGTAGTAGAGGATGCGCTCCGTGGTGGTGGTCTTGCCGGCATCGATATGCGCCATGATGCCGATGTTCCGGTAGCGCTCGAGGGGGGTGTGACGGGCCACTGCGGCCTCCTAGGGGGTATTGGGGATTCAACAAGCAGTTCAACAACTCTAAAAATGGGGCGCCTGTGGCGCCCCATTTTTAGAGCAAGTTACTACCACCGGAAATGGGCAAACGCCTTGTTGGCCTCGGCCATCTTGTGGACGTCGTCCTTCTTCTTCACGGCGGCGCCGCGGAAGTTCATGGCATCCAGGATCTCGCCAGCCAGCTTGTCGCGCATGGTGCGCTCGCCGCGGGAGGCGGAGTAGGTCTTGAGCCAGCGCATGGCCAGGGACTGGCGGCGGTTCTGGGGAACCTCCACGGGGACCTGGTAGGTGGCACCACCCACGCGGCGGGACTTGACCTCCACGCTGGGCTTGATGTTGTTCAGGGCCTTCTGGAAGGCCTCGAGGGCCTCCTCGCCGGACTTCTTGACGACGATCTCGAGTGCACCGTAGAGGATGCGCTCGGCAGTGGCCTTCTTGCCGCGCTCCATGAGGATGTTCACGAACTTGGAGACGACGAGGCTGTTGTAGACGGGATCCGGGAGGATCTCACGCTTGGCGGGGGCTGAGCGACGGGCCATGGTTCACCTCCTACTTCTTCTTGGCCGGAGCGGCACCGGCCTTGGGCCGCTTCGCACCGTACTTGGAACGGGACTGGTTGCGACCGGCGACGCCAGTGGCATCAAGGGTGCCGCGCACCACGTGGTAGCGCACACCCGGCAGGTCCTTCACGCGGCCGCCGCGGATGAGCACAATGCTGTGCTCCTGCAGGTTGTGGCCAACGCCAGGGATGTAGGTGGTGCACTCGATGCCGTTGGTCAGGCGCACGCGGGCCACCTTCCGGAGGGCCGAGTTCGGCTTCTTCGGGGTGGTGGTGAACACGCGGGTGCAGACACCACGCTTCTGCGGGCAGGCGTCGAGCGCGGGGCTCTTCGTCTTGTTCTGGAAGGTCTTCCGCCCAATGCGGATTAGCTGATTGATGGTAGGCACACCATCCTCCTAGGAAGGCACCGGTGGATCCGGGCCTGGGCCCGAGAGGTTCCGCGGGGAACATCGGACGGATAAATCCTGCGCCGGCCCACGGGGCCGGAACCATCTAGGCTATCGGAAAAGCCCTGAAAGTCAACGGATCACACGGCCGGGGAGCCGGAGCCGACTGGCCCTGACCCCGCCGGGGTGCAGCCGCAGCCGCCCGCCCCGCAGCCATGGCTGGGTTTCGGGGCCTCGGCGGAAGCCGTCGGCTCGGAAGCCGCACCCTTGTACCAGCCGCCACCTGATAGGGAGAAGGCCGCCACCGACAGCTGGCGCCGCATGCCCTCGGGGGCCTCGCAGGCTGGGCAGGCATGGACCTCGGGGGCAGACAGGCTCTCCAGCCTCTCTTCGGACTGGCCACAACCTTCGCAACGGTATTCGTAAAGGGGCATGGCAGACTTCTCCTGGGGATGTCCCCGAACCCATAATCTTATTCCGAACCTACGATGCCGTCACCGACCCATTTCTTCCAGAGCCCTGAAGCCTTTCTCGCGGCCTTCCCGAGCCCAGGCAGGCTCTGCTTCACCAACGGCTGCTTCGACCTGATCCATCCGGGCCACGTGCAGTACCTGGCCGATGCCCGGGCCCTCGGTGACTTCCTGGTGGTGGGCCTCAACAGCGACGCCTCCGTGGCGCGCCTCAAGGGCCCCGCCCGCCCCCTCCAGGATGAGGCCGCCCGCGCTGCCGTGCTCCTGGGCTTGCGCAGCGTGGACGCCGTGGTGCGGTTCGACGAAGACACCCCCCTTGAGCTGATCCGGGCCCTCCGTCCGGAGGTGCTGGTGAAGGGCGGTGACTACACCCCGGAGACCGTGGTGGGCCGCGAGGACGTGGAGGCTACGGGTGGACGCTTGGTGCTGATCCCCTTCCTGCCCGGCCACAGCACCTCCCGCATCGAGGCGCGCATCCGCAGCGGACAGGGCGTCACGCTGGAGTAGTCCAGCCCGGAAGCACAAGAAACATTCAACTTCCTAGTCCCTTTGGTGGAAGCGCCGGGGCGCGGGCTTCGCTAGCCTGGGAGGGCCCCTTGAAGGGCTTCATCCACCAGGAGCGTCCATGCGCCATACCCTCACCCTTGCTGTCCTGCTCGCAGGTTCGGCCCTCTCCGCCCAGACCATGACCGGCGCTCTCGCCACGGGCCTCTCCCTGCCCATGGGCGACCTGAAGGATCGCGCGGACTTCGGCACCAACCAGTTCTTCGGCACCCACCTCGGCGGCTACCTGGACTTCCCCATCAACAGCCGCCACGAGGTACGGGCGCAGCTGACCTACCAGCACTTTCCCGGGTCGAGCTGGGGCGGGTTCGCTGCCTCCCGAAACGACTTCGGGGCCCTCCAGGCCGGTGCCGACTGGGTCTACCAGCTCGAGCAGCCCTACCGGGGCTGGTACACCATCGCCGGTGCCAGCCTGAACCAGGTCAAGGACAGCTGGGACTACTACAACAGCGCCGGGCGGCGGGTCAGCGGCAGCTCCAGCCAGAGCGGCAAGCTGGGCGTCCGCGGCGGCGGGGGCTACACCTTCAGCCGCAGGTTCGCCCTGGAGGGGACCCTCAACCAGATCTTCGTCGACCCCAGTGGGGGAGACGGCTTTGGCTTCGACACGGCCACCTGGATCCAGGTCAGTGCGGTCTTTCGCTTCGGTCGGTAGGAGCGCCGGAAACGAAGAAACGGGCCGCAGTTGCGGCCCGTTTCAAGTTGCGGCTGGAAGCTAGACCAGCGGGGACAGCAGCTGCCAGTACTTGGGCAGGGGCCAGAGGTCGGCGTCGCAGGCTTCTTCCAGCAGGTCCAGCACTTCGCGGAGGGCGTGCTTGGACTGGTTGACGCTGTTGCCGAAGGCCTCGGTGCGGGCGTGCAGGTCCTCGAGCGCCTCGGCGGCGACCAGGGCCTCCTTCATGGCGGCGAGCCGGGACTGGGCTTCGCCGGCCAGGGTGGCCTGGGCCTGAAGGGCATTCTTCAGGGTCGCGGGGACGGTGATGCCAACGGCGGCGAGCTTGGCCAGGGTATCGGCCCGGGCCCCGAGGTCCGCCGTGATGGAGGGCAGGATCTGGGTCTCGGCCATTTCCCGCAGGACCTGGGTCTCGATGGCGATGGCCTTCTGGTACTGCTCGTGGCGGATGTGGAGGCGGGACTCCAGCTCACCTTCAGACAGGATGCCGGCCTTGGAGAAGACGGCCTTCACCGATGGCTGCTCCCAGATGTGCAGGGCAGCGACGGTGTCCTTGGCGTGGGGCAGACCCCGGCGCTCGGCCTCGACCTTCCACTCGTCCGAGTAGCCGTTGCCCTCGAAGCGGATGGCCTTGGTCTCGATGATGGCCTCGCGCACCACGGTCATGACGGCCGCCTTGAGCTCCTTGCCAGCCTTGAGCTCAGCCGCCAGCTTGGTGTTCAGGTCCTCGAGGGCCTCGGCCACGGCAGCGTTGATGACCGTCAGGGGCAGGCCGATGGGCTGGCTGGAACCCACGGCGCGGAACTCGAACTTGTTGCCGGTGAACGCAAAGGGGCTGGTGCGGTTGCGGTCCGTGGCGTCCTTCTCGATGCGGGGCAGGTTGCCAATGCCCAGGTCGATGATGCCCTGGATGGAAACATTGGCCACATCACCCTTCTCGATGGCATCCAGGATGTGGTTCAGCTGGGCGCCGAGGAAGGCGGACATGATGGCCGGGGGCGCCTCGTTGGCGCCGAGGCGGTGGTCGTTGCCGGCGCTGGCGATGCAAGCGCGGAGCAGGCCGCCGTGGGTGTGGATGGCCTTCAGGGTGGCGCTGAGGAAGTAGAGGAACTGCAGGTTCTCCTCGGGCGTCTTGCCGGGCTCCATCAGGTTGTGGCCCTCGTCCGTGGCGATGCTCCAGTTCACGTGCTTGCCGCTGCCGTTGACGCCGGCGAAGGGCTTCTCGTGGAGCAGGATCGCGAGGCCGTGGCGCTCACCAACGGACTTCAGGATTTCCATCAGCAGCTGGTTGTGGTCGCTGGCGATGTTGGCGGCTTCATAGATCGGCGCGATCTCGAACTGGTTGGGGGCCACCTCGTTGTGGCGGGTCTTGGCGGGAATGCCCAGCTTGAAGCACTCCAGCTCGACCTCCTGCATGAAGCCCAGGACGCGCTCCTTGATGCTGCCGAAGTAGTGGTCCTCAAGCTCCTGGCCCTTGGGGGGCTTGGCGCCCTGGAGGGTGCGGTTGGCGAACATGAGGTCGGGCCGCTGCTGGGCCAGCTCCAGGTCCACGGCGAAGTACTCCTGCTCGGGGCCGCACTGGGCCACGACGGACTCGGTGTTCACGCCGAAGAACTTGAGCGCGGCCACGGCCTGCTCAGAGACGACGCCCATGGAGCGCAGGAGGGGCACCTTGTGATCCAGTGCCTCGCCGTGGTAGCCAATGAAGGCGGTGGGGATGCAGAGGGTCTTGCCGAGCGGACCTTCCATGAGGAAGGCCGGGCTGGCGGGGTCCCAGGCGGTGTAGCCGCGGGCCTCGAAGGTGGCGCGCAGGCCGCCGCTGGGGAAGGAGCTGGCATCGGGCTCGCCCTGGATGAGCATGCTGCCGCTGAAGCGCTCGGTGACCTGGCCCGGCTCGTCCCACATGATGAAGGCGTCGTGCTTCTCAGCGGTGGCGCCGGTCATGGGCAGGAACCAGTGGGTGAAGTGGGTACAGCCGAGCTCGATGGCCCACTCCTTCATGGCCAGAGCGACGCTCTTGGCCACTTCCGGGGAGAGGGGCTCGCTGCGCTTCAGGGACTGGCGGAAGGACTTGTAGACGTCCTTCTGCAGCCGCTCGCGCATGGTGCGCTCGCTGAAGGTGTTGCAACCAAAGTACTGGCTGACCTTGATCTGGTCGAGCCGTGAGATGCTGGCGTTGTCTGATGCCTGGGCCTTGGCCACGGGTCCCCCCTAAAGGACGATAAAGGTTATGAAACCGTATGAAACTGGCCCGATACCCACTGCTCGGAAGCGGTCATCGGATTTCCATGTCCATCTGGATCCTGCGATCCAGACCCAGGATAACAGGATTCCCCCTGTGGCCACAGGGTTTTTGGGCGACCCGAGGGCCCAGGCGCTCCTCGAATCCCTCCGCCAGGTTCAGGCGGGCCTCCCCCGGCCTTCGGCCCAAGCCTGGGAGCGGGCCGTCTTCTGCGAAGCCTTCGACCATTCGGAACCCGGGGTCCGCATCCGCTCCTTCCTGGAGGGCGAGAGGCCCTAGAATGACTCCATGGACCTGACTGCCCCCTATGTTCCCGACCTGGAAAGCATCCCCTCCGGCCTCGACCTGCCGGCCGAGATCCGTCGCCTCAAGGCCGAGCGCAAGGCCGTCCTCCTGGCCCACTACTACCAGGAGCCCGAGATCCAGGACCTGGCCGACTTCGTGGGCGACAGCCTGCAGCTAAGCCAGCAGGCCGCCCGGGCCGATGCCGACGTGATCGCCTTCTGCGGCGTCCACTTCATGGCGGAGACCGCCAAGATCCTCAACCCTTCCCGCACCGTGGTGATCCCGGACATGGACGCCGGCTGCAGCCTGGCTGACCGCTGCCAGCCGGACCACTTCGCGGAGTGGCTGAAGCAGTACCCGGACCATGATGTGGTCAGCTACATCAACTGCTCCGCCGGCGTGAAGGCCCTCAGCACCATCATCTGCACCAGCAGCAACGCCGAGCGCGTGGTGAACAGCCTCCCGAAGGACCGCAAGCTGGTCTTCGCCCCGGACCGCCACCTGGGCAAGTGGGTGATGAAGCAGACGGGCCGGGACATGGTCCTGTTCCCGGGCTTCTGCATCGTGCACGAGCAGTTCACCGCCAAGCGCCTGGCCGTCCTCAAGGCCCAGCACCCCGCAGCCAAGCTCATCGCCCACCCCGAGTGCGACGCCACCGTGAGCCAGATGGCAGACTTCGTGGGCTCCACAGCAGCCCTCCTCAACTTCGTCGCCACGGACTCGGCCCAGGCCTTCATCGTCGCCACCGAGGCCGGAATCCTCCACCAGATGCGCCAGCGCCGCCCCAACGCCGAGCTCATCCCGGCCCCCGCCGACAGCGGCTGCAACTGCAGCCTCTGCCCCTACATGAAGCTGAACAGCCTGGAGAAGCTCTACCTCTGCCTCCGGGACCTGCAGCCGGAGATCCACCTCGACGAGGGCCTGCGGGTCCGCGCCCTGAAGCCCCTGGAGCGGATGCTCGCCTTGGGCTGAGGCGAATCCCGGCCAGAATGGGTTCATGACCTCCTGGAATCCCCACAGCTGGCAGCACCACCCGGCCCTCCAGCAGCCGGTCTACGAGGATCCCTCCGCCCTGGAGGGTGTCCTGGCCCGCCTGCGCCGCCTGCCGCCCCTGGTGGTGCCCCAGGAGGTGGACCGCCTGCGGACCCTGCTGGCCGATGCCGCCGAGGGCCGGCGCTTCCTCCTGCAGGGGGGCGACTGCGCCGAGCAGTTTCAGGACTGCGCGCCGGAGGCCATCGAGGGCAAGCTCCGGGTGCTGCTCCAGATGTCCGTGGCCCTCACCCACGGCGGCCGTAAGCCGGTGATCCGGGTGGGCCGCATTGCGGGCCAGTTCGCCAAGCCCCGGAGCAGCGCCACCGAGGAGGTCCTGGGCCGCACCCTCCCCAGCTACCGGGGGGACCTGATCAATGGGCTGGAGGCGGACGAGGCCTCCCGCCGACCTGACCCGGAGCGACTGCTTCAGGCCTATTTCCACGCCACCGCGACCCTGAACCACCTGCGGGCCCTGGCGGCGGGCGGCTTCGCCGACCTGCACCACCCCGAGCGCTGGGGGCTGCCTGGGGCCACCGGGGAGGTCCCCGCCTACCGCCGGACCCTGGAGCAGGTGAAGGAGTCCCTCGACTTCCTGGAGGCCCTCGGCGGCGTGCAGCGCGAGGTCCTGGAGCGCATCGACTTCTTCACCAGCCACGAGGCCCTGCTCCTCCCCTACGAGGAGGCCCTCACCCGCTGGGTGGGGGAGGGCGCCGGCCACTACAACCTGGGTGCCCACACCCTCTGGGTGGGCGAGCGCACCCGCCAGCTCGATGGGGCCCACATCGAGTACCTGCGCGGCATTCGCAACCCCCTCGGGGTAAAGGTGGGACCTTCCGCCTCCCCCGCGGACCTCGCCGCCCTGCTGGACCGCCTGGACCCAGGCCGAGAGCCTGGGCGCATCACCCTCATCCCGCGCTTTGGTGCCGAGCGGATCCAGGCGGCCCTGCCCCCCCTGCTCCGTGCGGTCCAGGCCTCCGGCCACCCGGTGCTGTGGAGCTGTGATCCCATGCATGGCAACGGTGCCAGCGTCCTCGTGGACCTGGGTGGGGGCGCCACCCGGACCATCAAGACCCGGGACTTCGGGGCCATCCTCTCCGAGCTCAAGCAGGCCTTCGAGATCCACCGGGCCCACGGCTCCCGCCTCGGTGGCGTCCACATCGAGCTCACGGGCGAGGCGGTCACGGAGTGCACCGGGGGCACCGAAGGCCCCTCCCGCACGGACCTGGCGAAGGCCTACCAGACCGGCTGCGACCCCCGCCTCAACGGGACCCAGAGCCTGGAGATGGCCTTCCTCATCGCCGGCCTGATGCGGGCCTGAGGCCTGGACCTACTGGACGGTGGGGTGCAGGCCCTCGGGCCCCAGGCGCACGGTGAGCTGATCGAAGGCGGCCCCGAGCTGCAGCACGGTGCCTGCCGGCAGGGCAGGGAACGGTCGGAGCCTGGGCGGCGGCAGGAGCACGGCCTCCCCGGCCCGCAGAAGGGGCAGGTCCAAGCCCTCCCAGGCGCGCGTGGGCACCGTGCGGCGAGTGGTCCCGGCCCGGAACTCCAGGCTACCCTCGGGCCAGGCGTCGGTGAGCCAGGCCCCCAGCAGCGGACCCGCGTCCTCGTCCAGGGCCAGGCAGAACCCCGCCACCCCGCCCCCAGCAAGGCCAATAGCCGCCAGGGTGGGCAGAGGGAGCGTAGCCACTTCTCGCTCCGGTCCCCGCAGGCTGAAGCGGTCGAGTTGGGTGCCGTCGAAGCGGCGGAGAAGGGCGGGCCGGGGCAGGCACGGACCCAGGGTCCCAGTCGCCGGCGCCAGGCTGTCCGGCAGGGTGCCCCGCCGATCCCACTTCTCCGCATAGGCCACGGCCTGGAGCACCCGGGCCAGGGCCCGGGGTCCACCCGCCAGGACCTGCCTAAGGCTGGGGGGCACGAGCACCTCCGCCAGGCGGTCCGGGTCAGCTTCCCCCAGCTTGCGCAGGCGGATGGCCTCGATGCGGTTCAGGTCCGCCGTGCGGCCAGACGCCAACCGGGCGACCAGGGCCTGTCGCAGGCCCCCACCCTCCGCCCAGACCGCCGTGCCGAGCAGCATCAGGACTGGGCCTCCAGCCATTCCCGCGTGACGGGCGAGAGGGGCTTCGCCCGGTTGGTGGCGAAATCAAGCATGACCTGGACGGACTTGCCTTCAGCAAACAGCTCACCGCCCAGGCCCTTGGTGACCCGGTAGCTGAGCTCGAAGGAGCTGTTGCCCACCCGGGTGCAGTGCAGCTCCACCCGCACATCGTCGCCCAGGAGGATGGGCATCCGGTAGTCCAGCTCCACCCGGGCCAGGAGAAAGCCCTCCTCCTGGAACTTGCGGCCCCCCAGGTAGCTGCGCCACCACTGGAAGCGGCCCTGTTCGAGGTAAGTCACGATCATGGCGTTATTCACGTGACCCATGGCGTCCAGGTCACCGAAGCGCACCTCGATCGGGTGGGAAAAGGGCATGACAGCCTCCGAATCTTCCACCATAGCGCAGGCCCCAAGGGACGCCACCCCAACTGCCTGCGGCCATGGCATCATCCCCCGATGCCTGCACCACTGATCCTGGCCTACGATCCCGCCTGCACCCTGTGCTGCCGGATGACGCTCTGGCTGGCCCGGCGGGACCGAATGGGGCTCCTGCACACAGTCTCCCTGCGGGATCCGGATCTGATCAGCATGGCCCCAGAGCTGGCGGGCCTGCCCCTGGAGCGGGAGATCCACGGGATGGATCTGGGCAGCCGCCAGGTCTGGGCCGGGGCCGACCTGCTCCGCCCCATCGCCCGGCGCTTACCGGGCTGGCGCTGGCTGTCGCCCCTGCTTGCCCTGCCCGGCCTGCCGCGCCTGCTCAACCGCATCTACCTGCGCTGGGCGGCGGCGCGGTATCGCCGCACCGGACTCCCGCCGTTCTGAAGGCGGCCAGCGTAGGCTGAAAGCATGGAACCCCGTCCCGCCGCCCCCTGGCAACCGGACCGCCGCTGGGCCGATCCCCTGCTGGTCCTGCTGGCCCTCCTGGCCCTCCTGGCAGCGGGTTCTGCCCTTCGCCTCCGCCGGGACGCCGCCCGCCGACCAGCGGCCATGGCCTCCCTCCAGGGCCGCTTTGCCGAGACGGCCCTGGGGGCTTCCCGCCTGCTGGGCAGCGGCCGGGCCGGGGCCATGAAGGCGGAGATGCCCCTCAAGGAGCCCTGGGACCGGGCCCTGCTGGCGGTGCTGGAGGCCGAGTCGGGCCAGCCAGCCAAGCCGGCCAGCGACTGGATCCAGGCCGCCACGCCCGCCGGGCCCGGCGGGGAGCCCTTCCGCAGGGCCTGTCTGGCCGCCCATGCCGGGGGCCCCCTCCCCTCGGCAGCAGACCGCCGGGAGGTCCACCGGCGCCTGGGGGGCGGGTATGCCGCCGACCTCCTGGAGGCCCGCCTCCTGGACCGGGAGGGCGGGGGTGAGCCCCTCCGGGCCCGGGCCCGGGCGGCCCTCCTGACGCGCATGGCGGCCCTCTCGGTCCTGGGCCTGGTCGGCCTGGCGGCGGCGGCCGGCGGTCTCGGCTTCGGCATCTACCTGGTGAATGCTCCGCGCAAGACGCCCCCCCCACCCCTGCCGGTCTGGGGCCTATCCGGGCGGGCCGCAGCCCTCGTGTTTCTGGCGTGGTTCCTGGGCTTCTTCGTGGCGGGCCAGGTGGCGGCGGCCCTCCTCCTGCCCTGGCCCAGCCTGCGTTGGGCGGCGGTGCCCCTCAGCTATGGCCTCCATGCAGCCCTGGGCCTGGCCCTGGTCTGCCGGGCGGAGGGCGCCTCTCCGGCCGAGCTCTGGCGCCGGGTGGCCCCGGGCCGGGCGGGCCGGGACCTGGCCTGGGGCGGGGCCTTCCTCTGTCTGGCGGTGGCCATGGTCTTGGTGGTGGCCCCCCTGTCGGGCCTGGTGCTGCGGCCTGAGCAGAGCCCCCAGCGGGACCTGCAGGAGCTGCTGCGCAGCGCCGCCGGCCTGGGCCCGGGGCTGGTGCTGTTCCTGACGGTGGCCGGCCTGGCCCCCCTCTTCGAGGAGTTCCTCTTCCGGGGCTTCCTGTTGCCGGTGCTGGCCCGGACGGGTCGGACCACCGTGGCCATCGTCGTCACGTCCCTCCTCTTTGGCGCCATCCACCTGCAGCCCGCCGGTCTGCCCGTGCTGGCCACTCTGGGCCTGGCCATGGGTCTGGCCCTCCGCCACACAGGCAGCCTGCGGACCCCGCTCCTGGTTCACGCCTGCTGGAACGGGGGCCTGTTCCTGTTGATGCGGACCTTCGCCTGAAGACCCTTCAGGGGTGCGCGAGGTCCCGCAAGATCAGGGACACCACCCAGCCCGCCACCAGGAGGAAGCCCAGGATGGCCGCCACCCACCCCAGCCTCCGGCCCCAGTCCGGAACCTCGGGTTCAGGGTCCGACGGGGGGGTCCGGCGGGACGCCAGATAGGTCTCGACCGGGTCCTCCGCCAGACGGATCCGCAGGGGCTGGGTCTGGCGCCTCTGGGCCTCGTGGGTAAACGGCTGGGTGATGTCCACGGGTATGGTGGGAGGGCGGAAGCGCGCCGAGGACAGGTTGCTGCCATCGTCCTCCTGGCTCAGGGCTGCAAAGAGCCGGTCCTGCATCCCGGGGGGTCCCGGCAGGGCATCGATCAGCTCCTCCAGGAAGTCCCGGAGGGTGATGGGGCGCTCGGCAGGATTGGCGGAGAGGGCCCGCAGGAAGACCGCCCCCAGGGCGGGGTCCAGGTCCGGTGGCAGGGTGACGGGCTCCCGGAGGGCATGGATGACGATCTCCGTGATGACCTTCCCCGGGTGCGGCAGCTGACCTGTGAGCAGCTCGAAGGCGGTGGCGGCAAAGCTGTATCGGTCCGAGGCCGGGGTGCCGTCCTCGCCCCGGAGGACCTCCGGAGGCGCATAGGCCGGGGAGCCCATGAAGCTCCCGGTGGAGGTCAGGCGCAAGGCCACGGAATGGGCGAAGCTCTCAGGGTCCGCCACCGGCGGCTCCAGGGGCTCGTCGGGCAGGGCACCGGGGTGGGCCATGCTCCGGGCGATGCCAAAGTCCATGAGCTTGGCTCGGCCTTCCTCGCTCAGCAGGATGTTGTCGGGCTTCACATCCCGGTGGATGATGGCCTGCCGGTGAGCGGCCCGGAGGGCGCGCATGGCCTGGATGAGCACCCGCACGGCGGCCTCGCTGTCCAGGCTCTTGTCTTTGATGTGGCGCGCGAGACTCTTGCCCTCCACGTACTCCATGGCCAGGAAGGGGCCCACGCTCTCCTCCACACCCACGTCGAAGACGGTCACCAGGTTGGGGTGATTCAGCTGGGCACTGATCTCGGCCTCGCGGTGGAACCGCAGCAGGGCCTTCTGGCGGGTGGCACCGCCGACCCGCACCACCTTGATGGCCACTCGGCGCTTGAGAAGCGGATCCTCCGCCAGGTAGACCGAGCCCATGCCCCCCTGACCGAGAGGGCGCAGCACCTGATACCTGCCGATGACGGTTGGATCTGCCATGGATGAGTGATTCTACCCGGGGGACCCACCGGGAGAGTCCAGGTAGAATGGAGGATTCGATTCAACGGAGATGCCCATGGCCGCCCTGCTCGAAGCCATCGAGATCAAGCGCAAGATGTTCTTCGAACTGGAAGATGTGCCCTACCACTGCCTGGACGTGGAGATCTCCACCCCCACGGCCCGCGGCGGTCAGACCCTGGTGCGCATCAAGATGCGGAACCTGCTCACCCGGGCGGTCTTCGACAAGACCTTCAAGGCCGGGGACAAGTTCAAGGAGCCGGACCTGGTCCTTCAGGAGTCCAGCTACCTCTACAGCGATGGTGAGGGCTCCCACTTTATGGATCAGGAGACCTACGAGACCCACACCCTGGGACCGGACCTCCTGGGCAACGCCCTGGACTACCTCACCGAGGGGCTCATGGTGCAGATCCAGAAGTTCAACGGCAACCCCATCGGCCTGCAGATGCCCACCCAGGTAGAGCTCATCGTCACCTACACCG
>SESD01000334.1_pt1 | contig 29090 bp, 22 predicted proteins | sample 3171411 | NCBI WGS metagenome assembly SESD01 (sample SAMN06051880, study PRJNA518727) | freshwater metagenome | biome: subpolar coniferous forest; feature: holomictic lake; material: water; isolation source: holomictic Lake 442, 16.5 m depth | place: Canada: near Kenora, Ontario | collected...
GGCGCGATGCTAAAGGTGAGCCTGGCCCGCAGTTTACGGCTGGCATTGAGATTAGAGCTGAATATACACTGATAGCCGAAGGCGCACGTGGGTCTTTGACGCGTGAAATAGAGCAGCATTTTGATTTACGTAAAAATGGTTCGCCTCAGAAATACGGCTTGGGTTTTAAAGAAATATGGCGTATTCCAGCTACACAGCATCAACCAGGGTTGGTGCAGCATAGTCTAGGGTGGCCACTTAATGCGGATGCTGGTGGAGGTTCTTTTGTTTATCATGGTGCAGATAATTTAGTCTCTGTGGGTTTTGTCGTGCATTTGAACTATGCTAATCCACATCTATCGCCGTTTGACGAATTTCAACGTTTTAAAACGCATGCCACGATGCAAGCATTGCTCAAGGGTGGTAAGCGTTTAAGTTACGGTGCACGGGCTATTAACGAGGGTGGACTGCAAGCCTGGCCAGAGTTAATTTTTCCAGGCGGGGCTTTTATTGGCTGTAGCGCTGGCATGGTCAATGTGCCGCGCATCAAAGGCAGTCACAATGCCATGAAGTCAGGTATGTTGGCTGCAGAATCTGCGTTCGCTGCGCTGGTTCAGCAATCTGAGCATAAGTTGTTACATGACTATCCAAGGGCATTGCGTGCTTCATGGCTATGGCAGGATTTATACGCTGTGCGCAATATTAAACCTATGTTGTCTAAATTTGGCACTTGGGGTGGTATGTTACTTGGGGGCATAGAGATGTGGCTGATTGCGGCGAAGATCCATTTGCCATGGACTATGCGTCACCAATTAGCTGATCATGCATGCTTGCGCCCCGCTAAGGATATGCCAAAAATTAACTATCCTAAGCCCGATGGCGTTTACAGCTTTGATAAATTAAACTCAATCAGCCTTAGCAGTATTGCGCATGAGGCTAATCAACCATGCCATTTACAGTTGCTAGATGTAACAGTGCCCGTGCGCATAAATTTAGCTATCTATGATGCGCCAGAGCAGCGTTATTGCCCTGCAGGTGTTTATGAGATTGTGCAGATATCAGGTGCGCCGGCGCTCCAAATCAACGCGCAAAATTGCATACACTGTAAAACTTGTGATATCAAAGATGTGACGCAGAATATTGTTTGGGTTCCACCTGAGGGCGGAAGTGGTCCGGCTTATAATGGTATGTGAGGGTTGAGTTGTCCGTGTAAAGCTCAGTCTAACTGTTAGAGCAAGACTTGCCGCGTATCTGCCATAAAGCGATGTATATCGGCTTCAATTTCCCCATCAATCATGACGGCCGGTACCTTACCTTTTGGGCATAGCAACCTCGGGGTAGTACCAAATAGGCGGCAGATCAATGGCCGCTCATCATAGACTTGGCATCCATTCACACCAAGGTAAACACAGTTGTAATTGGCCAGCGCTTCTACGTGGGCAGCTTCAGTTTTTTGTGGCAGTCTAGAGACTTCCTCAGAGGAGGCTGTTACGGGGCCACAGCAGTCGTGGCAGCCTGGTTCGCAGGCAAAGCTGGGAATGCTTTTGCGGAAAAAACGAATCACTTGGCGGTGATCTAATGCAGAGTGTTGATCGCTAGTTTCATCCATGACTGATTTTATCAGCATTGCAAGAAAATCTTTGTCATTTCTGGCTGAAATGCAAAGTGCCAATGAAAAGCGGTCTTTTTAAGTTAATTTAGCGCAGAAATTAAGTCTATGGATGACGCAATGCCGCATTGCTTAAAGATTTTCTGGATATTGCTAAGCAATACTTAATCTACTTACATGAAAGTTTTTATATATTTGCAGTTAGTGCACTGGTAGATGCGGCTTAGTTCTTGTAGTGTTGTTATTTCTAACACTTGCATTAATTTAGCTTTTCTCACTTTCACCGTAATCTCAGCTACACCTAAATGAATGGCAATTTCCTTGCTTTGCATGCCATTAGACAGTAGATCAAATACCACACGTTGCTTTTTGGTTAACATCGTTAACTTTACTGCGAAGACATTTACCAGTTCTAGCGCATCCATTTTGTTAACGACATTCATTTTTTATTCTCAATGCAGTAAAAAATACCAATTTAGTAATAAATTAATCTTTTTTATCATTTATATCAACATAAATTTCTAATAATGCAAATCGATATTTTCATAGCTTAGGTAAGTAAGTTGAAAGTCAGATGTCAGTTTCTGAGCTCGGTGCTTTGCAAAGACTAAAATTAAAGGAGAGGCAGAACCATTACTCCTAAAATTCACCAATCAATAGGGAGTCTACCTAAATTGACTAGCGCAGCATTACATCGACTAAAAGGCTTACTACCAAAAAATCCACGATAACTAGATAGTGGCGATGGGTGTACAGATTCTATTACTAAGTGCTGTGGCGCAATTAGTGATTTATACTTTTGTGCATCGGCACCCCATAAGATAAAAACTATAGGACGTGTTTGCTTACCCAAGTAGCTGAGTAAGGTGAAGGCAAAAGGTGCCCATAGTTTTTTATGAGCCCCTGCAACGCCTCGACGAGTGGTTAGAGAGACATTTAATAGCATTACGCCTTGTTTAGTCCAATGGCTAAGATTGCCAGTAATCGAGGCGCCACAACCTGTATCTGATTGCAGTTCAATTAATATGTTTTTCAGTGAAGGGGGTGGCCGCACGCCATCTGGTACTGAAAAAGCTAAGCCATGCGCTTGCTGTATGCCATTGTCTTCACCATGGTAGGGGTCCTGACCTAAAATGACGACATTGACTTGATTAGGACTTAAGCTACGCAGAGCTTGATACCATAGACCACGTGTTGGTCTGACATCCACTTCACTCAATAACTGCTCGGAGACCTCATTAGCAATCATTTGTAACGCTGGAAGCGCTTGTTGCCAAGGGATCGGTATGTTTTCTTTAATCATCATCAAGGCATTACGCATAGATATATCTGTTAGGTTATTTTATCGCGTCTAGCTCTTCCCAGCGCGCAAGTAAACCTTCAAGCAACGTTTCAATAGTAGCTAAACGTGCCTGCAGTTTTTTTACCTGCACACTCGACGCTTTATCATCAGATTGATATAAGCTGCTATCTGCTAATTGTTCGTTAATCGTGACTTGTTCAGTTTCTAACTGCTCAATTTGCGCTGGAATGCCATCTAATTCTTTTTGCTCTTTAAAGCTTAGTTTAACAGCGGTTTTAGCTACCACTGGCGCTAATTTAGCTTTATTGGCTTGCGCAGCATCTGCCACTTTCTTATCAGCACTGCGACCATCTTGCAGTCGTTGCTGGGTGTAGCGGTTCCAGTCGTCATAGCCGCCACCAAATTCAGTCAGTACGCCATTACCTTCAAACGCAATCACTTGTGTGACTGTATTTTCCAAGAATGCTCGATCATGGCTGACCAAGAAAAGGGTGCCTTCAAACTCTTGCAATAAACTTTCCAGCAACTCCAAGGTGTCAATATCCAAGTCATTAGTTGGCTCATCCAAGACCAATACATTCGCTGGACGCGCAAATAAACGCGCTAATAACAAGCGGTTACGCTCCCCTCCAGATAAAGATTTAACTGGTGAGCGTGAGCGTTGTGGAGGGAATAAAAAGTCTTCCAAATAACTGATCACATGCTTGCGTTCATTGCCAATTTCAACAAAATCTGAACCCGGACTAATGGTGTCAACCAAGGTAGCTTCCTCATCCAATTGCTCGCGCATTTGGTCAAAGTAGGCCACATTTATTTTAGTGCCGCGTTGTATATCGCCGCTATCAGGTTCGATATCGCCCAATATTAGTTTAAGTAGCGTCGTTTTACCAATACCGTTAGGGCCGAGTAAACCGATTTTATCTCCACGTAAAATGCGTGTGCTAAACCCATTAATCAGTACTTTACCGCCGTAACCTTTGACCACATTCTCTAACTCAGCTACCAACTTACCGCTACGTTCACCACTATCTAGATTGAGCTTCACGCTACCTTGACGCTCACGACGCGCTGCGCGGTCTAAGCGCAAGGCTTCTAGGCGTCTGACACGGCCTTCATTACGGGTGCGGCGTGCCTTAATACCTTGGCGTATCCATACTTCTTCTTGGGCTAAAAATTTATCGAATTTAGCGGCATGGGTTTCTTCTACCGCAGCCAATTCCTCTTTCTTAATTTGATAGGCCGTAAAGTTGCCGACAAAGTCCGTCAATATGCCGCGGTCAAGTTCAGTAATGCGGGTGGCTAATTTATCCAAAAAGCGTCGGTCATGGGTAATAAACAGTATGCAACCATTAAATCCTAGCAACATATCTTCTAGCCATTCAATTGCGCTTAAATCTAAGTGGTTGGTTGGCTCATCTAACAAAAGCACTTCGGGCTCGGCTACCAAGGCGCGTCCTAATGCTACGCGTTTGCGCCAGCCACCAGATAAGGTTGACACTAGCGCATCAGCATCTAGCTTTAATCGGCTTAAGACGGTTTCAACCCGCGATTGTGCTGCCCAGCCATTTTGTGTATCCAAATCGTGTTGCAGGGTTTGCATTTTATCCATCAAGGTTTCAATATCGGCATCTGGCATGCCCATGTCGTGCGTCACTTGGTGGTAGTCAATAATGGTTTGTTGCAGTCCGCCCAAGCCTTCAGCTACCGCTTCAAATACAGTATGCGTGGTGTCAAGTTCTGGCTCTTGCGGTACGTAGACCACGCGCGCATTAGGCGCACGCCAAACGCTACCTTCATCTAATTTAATCACACCAGCAATGGCTTTCAATAAGCTGGATTTACCAGCACCGTTACGGCCAATTAAACCAACACGCTCACCGGCGTCAAGCTGGAAAGAGGCGTGGTCGAGCAGGGCATGATGTCCAAAAGCTAAGGAAGCGTTATCTAGGGTAATGTAGGGCATGGGTTCGTCTTAATTAATTTGTGATCGTTATACAACATATGGTGCTGTATAGGTAAATTTTTACTCACTTATTCGCTAACATGGCTTTAATATTAGCCATTTTAGACTTACCAAAATCTTTGCTAATCTCAGGATCATTAAACGGATTACCGAAATGACGTACATCATCTTTAGGCAACTCTGAAATAAATCGACTAGGCTCGCACATTTGAATTTCACCTGCGCGTTTACGTTTTTTGCACCAAGAAATATTGAGGGTTTTTTGCGCCCGAGTAATGCCTACATACATCAGGCGGCGTTCCTCTTCAATTTGGTCGTTATCTATACTTTCGCGGTGGGGCAATATGCCTTCCTCGCATCCGATTAAAAATACATGGCCGAACTCCAAACCTTTGGCCGCATGCAAGGTGGAAAGTTTGACGGCATCTGGTTCGCCATCTTCACGCCCTTCAAGCATACTCATGAGTGATACCATTTGGGTCAGTTCGAGCAGGTTTTTACCTGCAGATTCGTTACCAAAATCAGTGTTGGCTTCCCCCTTTTTGGTGAGCCAGCCTATAAAATCTAGTACATTGCCCCATTTACTTTCTGCCGCACGCGGTTCTTCGGAGTCGTACAAAAAGGCTTCATATTGGATGTTATTCAGTAAGTCATTTAGAACTTCACCAGCGGGGTCACGCACAGCGCGGTGTTGTAACTTGTTAATATATTGACAAAAATTGAGCAAATCTTCTAACTGTTTATTACCGATGTCCGCTTGAAAGTCACCTTCAAAAGAGGCCGCAAATAATGAAATTTTGTGTGCGCTAGCAAATTCACCCAAACGCTCTAATGTAGTATTACCAATCCCTTTTTTCGGCGTGGTGGCAGCGCGAATGAATGCAGGATCATCGTCTTCATTGGCAATTAAGCGCAAATAGCTAATTAGGTCTTTAATCTCCGGCTTATCAAAAAAGGATTGCCCTCCAGATACGGTGTACGGAATCTTATGGTTGCGCAATTGCTGCTCGAAGATACGGGCTTGGTGGTTACCTCGGTAGAGCACAGCGTAGTCCAAAAACTTAGTTCTGTTTTCAAATTTATGTGCTTGTAGCTTCATAATGACTGATTCTGCCTCAGCTTCTTCGCTCATGGCAGCAGAGACTTGAATTAAATCACCCGTGCCAAGATCGCTCCATAATTTCTTTTCAAACAGTTTTGGATTGTTGCTAATCACTTGGTTGGCGGCACGCAAAATACGCACGGTAGAGCGGTAGTTTTGCTCCAGTTTAATCACTTTAAGTTTGCTGAAATCTGTGGTGAGTTGATGCAGGTTTTCCACATCGGCCCCACGCCAACCGTAGATGGCCTGGTCATCATCACCCACCGCAGTAAATTGGCCACGTACACCAGTGAGCATTTTAATGAGCTTGTATTGGCAGGCATTGGTATCTTGGTATTCATCGACTAGCAAATACTGTAGTTTGCGTTGCCATTTATTTAGGGCCACTTCATGCTGCTCAAATAGCTCAACAGGTAATTTGATGAGGTCATCAAAATCCACTGCTTGGTAGGCGCGCAGCGTTTGTTGATATAGGCTATACACCCTTGCTGCTGCATGGGTCAACTCTTCATCGGCTTGTGCTTTAGCTTGGTCAGGGCTGATAAAAGCGCTTTTCCAAGCCGAAATCTGCCATTGGGTTTTGCGTAAGAGTTGTTTGTCAGTGGTGACTAATATATCGCCTACAATCTTAAAGCTGTCAGATGAATCGAGAATCGAGAATTGTGGCTTATAGCCCAATAGCGTCGCTTCCGCGCGTAACATTTGTAGCCCGAGAGAGTGAAAGGTGGCAATCGTCAAACCTTTAGTGCTTGTTCCCTGCATTAACTTACCAACACGTTCTTGCATCTCCCGTGCGGCTTTATTGGTAAAGGTAATTGCCGCAATTTCCTTAGGCGAGTAACCCGCCTCGGTAATGAGGTAGTTAATTTTTTGTGTAATGACCCGAGTTTTGCCACTACCAGCGCCTGCCAGTACCAACAAAGGACCATCTAGGTATTTCACGGCTTCACGCTGTGGCGCGTTGAGGGTGTTTAGCATTCGGGATTTATCAATAATTAAAGCAATGGTGCAGGTTTGCGCTTGCAAATCAGTTGCAAGGATGCGATTTTATATTTTAAAACTGGCATTAGCTATCATTACATGGCCTAGTTTCTGTTACACGCAAACATTTTCTTTGAGCACTTGCTTAGAGTAGGATTCTTTACATAAGCCAACGCCTCTTTTATCATGTGGTTCTTACATAGCAAAGCCTCACGTTGAGAGGGCCTAGGCTATCTTTTTGGAATCGGCTATATGAAGTTGAGTGTGATTAAAAATTTGGCTTTAATATTTACGTTGGTGGGTAGTGTTTTTTTTATCAGCCTGACTGCGAGTGCTGCAGAAGAAAAAATCCTCAATATTTATAACTGGTCTGATTACATCGGTACCGACACTATTTCCAATTTTGAAAAAGAAACGGGTATCAAGGTCCGTTATGACGTTTTTGACACCAATGAAATTCTGCACGCCAAATTGGTCGCCCAAAGAACTGGTTACGATATTGTAGTGCCTGGCTCTAACTGGGCCAAACTTCAAATTGAGGGCGGCCTATTACAAAAGCTGGATAAAACTAAGCTCACAAATTGGAATAATTTAGACCCTAATCTACTTGCACAGTTGGCGAAACTTGATCCTGGCAATGCCTATTTGGTTGATTGGATGTGGAGTTACACCACCGTGGGTATTAATGTGGATAAGGTTAAAAAGGCGCTAGGCAACACCCCGATCCCAGCCAATGCTTGGGATTTAGTGTTTGATCCTAAATACACGTCTAAACTGAAGTCTTGTGGCATAACTATATTAGATACCCCATCAGAGGTATTTCCAGTAGCACTCAATTATTTACATAAGAGCCCATTTAGCAGTGATGTGGCCGATTACAACGCTACGTTTGAAATGCTAAAGAAAGTGAGGCCTGATATTAAACGGTTTACTTCTGGTGGTCAGATTGAAGAGTTGGCAAGCGGTGGCGTGTGCGTTGCTTTGGGTTGGGCAGGGGACTTTAATCTAGCGCGTAAGCGTTCAATTGAAAATAAATCAGCCCTCAATATTCAGGCTTTAGTCCCAAGTATCGGTGCTTTGATGTTTATGGATACGATGGCGATACCAGCAGATGCACCACATCCAGATAATGCCCATCAATTTATTAATTACATTTTGCGCGCCAAAGTGCATGCCGGTCTTTCTAATGCGGTAGCTTATGCCAATCCTAATAAGGCCTCTCTGCCTTTTGTTAATCCTGAAATTAGAAACAATCCATCGATATTTTTGTCGGATGCCGATGTTAAAAAGATGATTCCACCAGGCAATGTGGATAATAATACGCGCCGAATAATGACACGATTATTCACACGTTTTAAATCGGGAATTTAGTTTTAATCTAATAAGTTTTTTGAAGGGTAATACATGGCAACAGAGCCAAAACCAAATAAAGTCAAAACAGATTTGCTTCGGGTAGAGGGTGTTACCAAGATTTTTGATGGTGTGATCAAAGCCGTGGACGATGTGTCGCTGACAGTGGCGCAAGGTGAAATATTTGCTTTATTAGGGGGCTCAGGTTGCGGTAAGTCAACATTGCTACGTTTGTTGGCAGGTTTTGAAGTGCCGACAAAAGGTAGAATTTTTCTCGCGGGGCAAGATATTACCGATTTGCCACCTTATCAGCGCCCAATCAATATGATGTTTCAATCCTATGCGTTGTTCCCGCACTTGACCGTGTGGCAAAACATTGCCTTTGGCTTACAGCGTGACCATATGCCCAAAGCGCAAATTGCGGAGCGTGTTGAATCTATGCTTAAGCTAATTCAGCTGACAAGTTTTGCACAAAGAAAACCACATCAACTATCGGGTGGTCAGCAACAACGTGTCGCTTTGGCCCGTAGCTTAGCCAAACAGCCTAAATTATTGTTGCTAGATGAGCCTTTGGGAGCGTTAGATAAAAAGCTACGTGAAAAAACCCAAGTAGAACTGGTGGGAATTATTGAAGAGGTTGGTGTGACCTGTGTGCTAGTGACGCACGATCAAGAAGAAGCGATGACGATGGCTTCAACCATCGCCGTGATGCATGAGGGGACTATATTGCAAACTGGCACGCCAGACGAAGTATACGAGAGACCTAATAGTCGGCAAGTGGCTGAGTTTATTGGCGATGTGAATATATTTGAAGGTCAGATTGAAACGTACGCTGCAGACCATGTGCGCATACGTTCAGAAGTATGCGTGCATTATTTGATGCATGGTATTAGCGGACACGTCGGTTTGTCTGTTGTGGTGGCAGTACGACCAGAAAAAATAGTGTTGAGTAAAAAGCGACCAGCTGGTGAGGTTAATTGGTGTGTTGGTGAAGTCGTGGCATTGGTGTATTTTGGCGATCACACGATTTATCACATTCAGCTTGCCAATGCGCAGGTAATCAAAGCACAGCAAATGAACCGCACCACTGACCTTGCCGAAGCGATTACTTCGGGTGACCGAGTCTATGCCTCATGGAGTGGTCTGGCCTTGGTAGTGTTGGTTCAATAAGTGCTTTCTGGAGCCAGTTAGTGGTCATGATCAATCATTTTAAAAAATTATTAAGCGGGAAAAGTCTACTTATCTCGCTGCCATATCTATGGTTGATCTTGCTGGTAGCCATTCCACTATTGATTGTTCTAAAAATCAGTCTGTCTGATATGGGCCCGACTTCAGTTACAGACGTGTTGAGTTGGAGCCAAGGTTGGCCCACTATTAAAATCAACTTTTCCAGCTATTTGTTTCTTGCCAGCGACCAGCTCTATATCGACACTTATCTCTCTTCGATTAAATACGCGCTGTTAACCACATTCATCTGCTTGGTTGTAGGGTTTCCATTTGCTTACTTTATGGCAAGAGCACCCAAGTATTTGCAGCCGATGTTGCTGATGCTCATTATGCTGCCATTTTGGACCTCTTTTTTACTTCGTATTTATGCTTGGAAAACCTTATTGGTGAGTAATGGCATCATCAATAACGCACTCTTATCGTTAGGCGTAATTAACCAGCCTTTAGCGATCATGAATAACTCATTTTCTTTGGTATTGGGCATGGTCTACTCATACTTGCCATTTATGATCTTGCCCTTATATGCCAATTTATCCAAACTGGATTTGCGTTTTTTAGAGGCGGCAGCGGATTTAGGCGCCAATGCCTTTAAGACTTTTTGGCTAGTGACCGTTCCACTTTCCAAAGCGGGCATTATTGCTGGGTCCATGTTGGTGTTTATTCCAGCCGTAGGTGAATATGTAATTCCTGAGTTGTTAGGCGGGTCAGACACTCTAATGATTGGTCGTGTACTTTGGGATGAGTTCTTTGCCAATAACGATTGGCCGATGGCTTCCGCGGTAGCAGTGGTAATGATGCTATTGATCTTATTGCCGATGAGCCTCTTGAGTAGGTACCAGTCTGAGCAAGCTGAGTCTAAGCTATGAGTAAAATATTTGCGCGGACTTGGTTAATAATGGTCTATCTGTTCTTGTATTTGCCTATTGTTACTTTGGTGATTTATTCATTCAATGACTCGCCCTTAGTGAGTATATGGAGTCAAGCTAGTCTCCGTTGGTATAGGGCATTGGCCAATGACAGGGACTTAATTGCATCGGTAGTCTTGTCATTTAAAATCGCCTTAATGGTCGGTTTGTTGTCAGTGCTTTTTGGCACCTTAACTGCTTTTGTCCTGAGTAAATATAAGCGTTTTTATGGGCGTACTTTCTTTTTCTCAATGGCAACTGCGCCCTTGGTGATGCCGGATGTGATCGTCGGTCTTTCCTTATTGCTGATGTTGGTTTCACTACAGCATTGGCTAGGGTTCCCCGAGCGTGGCTTATTGACCATTTTGCTTGGCCATGCCTTACTAGGTACGGCCTATGCCGCGGTGGTGGTGAGTTCACGTTTAAAAGAAATGGATGTTAGGTTGGATGAGGCTGCAATGGACTTGGGCTGCAAGCCACGACAAGTGTTTAGGTTAATCACCTTTCCATTGATTATGCCTAGTTTGATATCAGCTTTTTTGCTAACCTTTACTTTGTCGTTTGATGATGTGGTGTTAGCGTCTTTTCTATCTGGTCCTGGATATTCTACTTTGCCTATGGTGATATTTTCGCGCGCGCGACTAGGCTTAAACCCATCCATTAACGCAGTGGCAGCTGTGACAATTGCAGTGGTGAGTGTGGCTGTGATTGTTTCTAGCATTTATCATGTGCGTACCCAAAGAAAGCGCGACCATGAAATTGCCATGAGGTATAGTGATGGCAGTCAGTAATTCAAACTTTAAGCTAAGAAACACTCAACATAAAGGTATGCATGCGCTCTACTAAAGTCAGCGCCGCAATTGAGCGGCTTAAAAAACGTAGTAATGAACCCTATTCTATGGGTATGAGTGGAAATGGCTTATTCTGGCTTTCATTGTCTGGTGAAATGGGCGCTTCCACCAAGTTATGCGCACCGATGGGCATTGATGAGTTTGTGGCGTTTGTAAATGCTTATGGCCCACAAACGCCTAAGCGCGTTAGTAAGTTAGAAGTAGAATTTAGTAAACAACTACTTAGGAAAGTCGTAGACTAGCCCTTATTCTCAGTTTTCATCACCAAGTATTTCACCAGTAACTTCGCTTGAAATTTCTGCTGCAGGATCAGCGACTACAGGCAAGGTAGCTTCCATCATTACACGACGGCTTTCAGGTGTTTCCATGCTGATTCTGCCTATAGCGCCACTGCGGTAATCAGTTAGAAAAGCAACTGCTGTTTTTTCCGTGTCCCATAAGCCGTCATGTCGTTTATAAGAACGGCGTTTTGCAATTGCATCCAGTAAGTCCACACCATCCATTTTCATCACGTCTAGAAAGCCGCCTTCGCTTTTCATGGTGTCAAGTTTATAGCGTGCGTTAAGCAGGGCTGGATAGGATTTAAGTAGGTTGTCGGCTAAAAACAGTGCGACATCTTCATCAATCACTGCGTTACGGCCAATCGCATGACTGGCGGCTAGCATATAGCCATCAGACTCATACTGAATTCTTGGCCACATCATGCCTGGTGTGTCGGTAATGCTCATAGTTTCGCTTAAATCAAAGCGTTGTTGGCTTTTGGTCACGGCAGGCTCATCACCGACTTTGGCTACGCGGCGATTTAAAAGGGCATTCATCAGCGTTGATTTACCAACGTTAGGAATTCCCATAATCAGCATACGTAAAGGTTTTAAGTGCGTGCCCCTATGAGGTGTCAGTGCTAGACATAACTTAGGTATTTTATTAGCTTCACCAGGTTTTTTACATGATAACGCGACCGCTTTGGTGTTGGGTTGGCGGTTAAAATAGTTGAGCCAAGCTTGTGTGGCGACTGGGTCAGCTAAGTCGGCTTTATTTAGAATTTTGAGTTGAGGGCGTTGGCGAAATAAGCGCATTTCATCAATCATGGGGTTATGGCTGGCGGCAGGCACGCGCGCATCCAGCACCTCGATCACAATGTCAGTGAACTCCATTGTCTCTTCAGCTTTTTTGCGTGCTTGAGTCATATGACCCGGATACCATTGAATTGCCATTTGTTGCATCTCCTCATCAGTGCTGACTTTGTTAGCTGTGCCGTGCCATCATCTTGACGAGGCGGTGAAACAAAGTCCTGCTTACTATTTCTAATTGGGCGCATTTTAACATTTAGAAGCCAAGCCGAAGTTTTTATCTGCGTGACATGGAATTTTGTCTTAAAATAGCGCCATGAAAACACCTGAAGCACAGCCTGAAATCCGCCCTAATCAATCGATAGAGCTACTTAAAGAACTCCATATACTTACCCGTGATGGTAAGCTAAATCAAGATAGCCGCCGTAAGTTGAAACAGGTGTATCACCTAGTGAATTTTATTGAACCGCTGTTTAATGAGGTGTTATTACGTAATCCTAATCCCACCTTAGTCGATCACGGTGCAGGCAAGTCTTACTTGGGTTTTATTTTGTATGATCTATTGTTGAAACAGCATGATGCTGGGCAAGTGGTAGGTATTGAAACCCGTGGTGAATTAGTTGAAAAGTCACGACAATTAGCGGCAAGATTAGGCTTCACACGTATGGATTTTCAGCATTTAAGCGTAGCTGAATCAATCAGTTCAGAGGTTCTGCCAGCGACTGTGGATATTGTCACAGCGCTGCACGCATGCAACACTGCCACCGATGATGCCATACAATTTGGGCTCAAAAAGCACGCGCAATATATGGTGCTTGTGCCGTGTTGTCAGGCTGAAGTGGCTGAAGTATTAAGGCAACATAAAAATGAGAGCTTTGCCAAAACGCCCCTCAGTGAAATTTGGCGACACCCTATGCATACACGTGAATTCGGCAGTCAGTTAACCAACGTGCTGCGATGTCTTCAATTGGAGGCCGCTGGTTACCAAGTTACAGTGACTGAATTGGTAGGCTGGGAGCATTCAATGAAAAATGAATTAATCATTGCTAAATATACTGGGCAGCCACGAATGAACGCCAGGACTAGGTTGGAGTCAATTTTGAGCGAACTTAATTTAGAAACACTTACTAGCCGTTTTTTAACCTAGGTTCTCTATGACATCAGGAGATATCACTATGCTGTTATAATTTACAGCTGCTCTGATTCACCATTGTCCGTTCTAACCATTAAGACTTACCTATTGAATGAGGAATCCATGAAACGTTTTTTAATGTTATTAATAATTGCTATTACGTGTGTTAGTTTATTTGCTAGCTTTGCTGAAGCAAGACGTTTTGGCGGTGGTAGCAGTTTTGGTAAGCAACGTGCAGTTCCGATGCAGCGCCAGCAAAGGCCGCCTGCTGCGGCGCCTGCACCGGCGGCACCTGCAGGCAATAAATGGTTAGGCCCATTAGCTGGTTTGGCTCTAGGGGCTGGGCTGATGTCTATGTTTTCTGGCGGTGGTATGGGCGGACTAGGTGGCATGATGGGGTCATTGCTTCCAGCATTACTAATTGCCGCAGTAGTGATGTTTCTGATCTCTAGATTTAAACGGTCACAGCAACCTGCGATGCAGTATGGCGGTGGCGCTGAACCATATAGTCAGCCGCAACCTCAAGCAGGCTTTGCTACAAGTCTAGCCCCATCGTATATTCCAGAAGATTTTCCAGTTGAGAGTTTTTTGCGTAATGCCAAAGCTTCATTTATTCGCCTGCAAGCGGCCAATGATCGTAAAGATATTAACGATGTGCGTGAATACACCACGCCTGAAATATTCGCTGAAATCTCATTGCAAATGCAAGAGCGTGGCAATACTGTGCAAAATACCGAGGTGCTGAGTATTGATGCTGAATTGCTGGAAGTAAGTAATGAAGGTGACTATTCCATTGCCAGCGTGCGTTTTACTGGTCAGTTGCGTGAGAATAACGCGGCAATCGAAAACGTAGATGAAATTTGGCATGTTCAAAAAAATATGCGCGACGACAAAGCTGTATGGTTATTAGCCGGTATTCAGCAGGTAGAATTGTAATTAATCAGTTTTAATCAGACAGTTCAACAAGTCCGAAGTTATCTACTTAATTAAGTGTCGCCAATGCAAAAAGCGATACTTGATTATTTAAAATATCTACTTCGTGCCTGTTCAAATGCCGCACATGAATGACGATAAGTCCTTGAACCTAAAACCAAGTGTATTAAATTTTTCTAGTTTAGAAGCCAGTCTGCAAACCTGCATGCTGGCTGATCGTTTTGTGCTGCGCCGCAAGTTGCGTGAGGCTAGTGAGCTCAAAAAGTTAACGGATGAAAAATCTGCAATCAAAGCCCAACGGTTACTCGCCGAAATTACACAAAAGCTTAGAGTTTCAACGGCTAGGTATGAAGCGCGTTTAAGTAATTTACCTAAACCTGAATATCCATTGGAGCTTCCGGTTAGCGCTAAAAAGGCTGAGATTGCTGCGGCTATCAGCCAAAATCAAGTCGTGATTATCTGCGGCGAAACTGGCTCTGGTAAAACCACACAAATCCCTAAAATCTGTTTAGAGCTAGGACGCGGTGTTTCTGGATTAATTGGGCATACCCAACCACGTCGCATTGCCGCGCGCTCGGTAGCCTCTAGAATCGCTCAGGAGCTAAACAGTCCACTCGGTGAAGTAGTCGGCTACAAGGTGCGCTTTAACGATAAGTTGACGGAATCTAGTTACATCAAACTGATGACCGACGGTATTTTGTTGGCAGAAACACAGGGCGATAAGTTCTTGAATGCTTATGACACCATCATTATTGATGAGGCGCATGAGCGTAGCCTGAATATTGATTTTTTACTCGGTTACTTAAAACAGTTACTCGTCAAACGACCAGATTTAAAAGTGATTGTAACCTCAGCTACGATTGATGCGGACCGTTTTTCACAACACTTTAATGGTGCGCCAGTGATTGAAGTCTCTGGACGTACCTATCCCGTTGAAATTCGCTACCGTCCTCTTGGAAAGGCTGGTTTCCGTGCAAGAGAAATCGCAGCTACCGAAAATGCGCAGTTTGACGAAGATGATGAAACGATCTTTGGAATTGCACGTAAAGCCAAAACTGAAGCGCGTTGGCTAGAAGAGGATGACGAAGAAGAAGCGATAGAAGAAGCTATTTTAGATGCTGCCGATGACTTGCTTCGTCAAGGCGATGGCGATATTTTGGTGTTTTTACCTGGCGAGCGTGAGATTCGTGATACTGCAGAACACTTACGCAAATATCAAGGCCGCTCTGCCAAGCTTAAACACATAGAAGTGTTGCCATTGTTTGCGCGATTAAGCATCGAAGATCAGCAAAAAATATTTAGAAGCCATAGTACTCGCCGCATCGTACTTGCCACCAACGTCGCTGAGACTTCACTCACCGTGCCTGGTATTAAGTACGTGATTGATGCTGGTTTGGCGCGTATGAGTCGTTACAGTACGCGCGCTAAGGTAGAACAGCTTCAGATTGAAAAGATTAGTCAAGCCGCCGCCAAGCAGCGAGCCGGTCGTTGCGGTCGTGTATCTAACGGCATCTGTGTGCGCTTATATGCGGAAGAAGATTTTAATGGCCGCCCTGAATTTACTGAACCGGAAATCTTACGTAGCTCATTAGCCAGCGTTATTTTGCGTATGGCCGCATTGCGCTTAGGTGATATTGCCGATTTCCCCTTTATTGAAGCTCCAAGTAGTCGTTTGGTGAGTGATGGTTACCAGCTGTTGCAGGAGTTAGGTGCGGTTGATAGCCGGCGCCAGATTACCGAAACCGGATTGCAGCTCGCCAAGTTGCCTCTAGACCCGCGTGTGGGCCGGATGATTTTAGCCGCCAAGCGTGAGAGTTGTTTGCGTGAAATCTTAATTATAAGCAGTGCGTTGAGCATACAAGACCCTAGAGAGCGGCCGATGGATAAGCGTGAAGCCGCTGATGCTGCACACGCAAAATTTGCTGGTGAAGGCTCGGATTTTATGAGCTATCTCAAGTTATGGGATTTCTTTGATAACGCGTTAAAAACAAAAAAATCAAATAAAGACTTACTCAACCAGTGCCATAGTAATTTCTTATCATTTTTACGTTTAAAAGAATGGCGTGAACTCCATACGCAAATTCAGCAGATTACCGATGACATGGAGTTCAAGCTTAATACTAAAGAAGCTAGTTATGAGCAGATTCATCGGTCATTGTTAGCAGGCTTATTAGGCAACATTGGTTTTAAAGATGGTGATAGCGACTCTTACGCTGGTGCGCGCGGCATACGCTTTCATGTTGCACCCGGCTCCGCACTTAAGAAAACACGTCCGAAATGGGTGATGGCGGCCGAGCTAATGGATACCAGTAAGCTCTATGCGCGCTGTGTGGCAAAAATGGAGCCAGACTGGATAGAGCCCTTGGCACAGGGCCTTACCGAGAGCCAGTACACGGATCCTCGTTGGGATAGAAAGATGGGTATGGTCAATGCTTGGGAGCGAGTTTCCTTGTATGGGTTAACTATTATTCCTAAGCGGCGTGTGCATTTTGGGCCGATAGACCCCAAGCAATCGCGCGAGATATTTATTCGTGAAGCGCTTGCCAATGGGGAATTTGATAGCCGCGCTGCATTTTTTGCCGCTAACGAACGTTTAATTGCAGAAATTGAAGAGTTAGAGCATAAAGCACGTCGTCAAGACGTGTTAGTCGATGAACATCAATTGTTTGCTTTCTACGATAGCAAAGTACCGGCAGATATTTTCCAAGCAGCCACCTTTGAGGCTTGGCGGATTGAAGCGGAAAAAGCTCATCCGCGTTTACTCTATCTCACCCGTGATGATTTAATGCGCCATGGTGCTGACGCAATTACAGCAGTGCAGTTCCCGGAAAAAATGTTGCTTGATAGTGTGGAAATACCTCTCAAATATCGCTTTGAGCCTAATCACATACTAGACGGCGTCACGGCCACCATCCCATTGGCATTATTAAATCAGTTAAATCTCACCCAAACCGAGTGGCTAGTTCCGGGCATGTTGCGTGAAAAGCTTACTTATTTAATTAAAGCCTTGCCCAAAGCATTTCGCCGGGTGTGTGTCCCTGTGCCAGAATTTGTGACTCAGTTTTTAGAGCAAGCCAAGGTAGGCGAGGGTGCTATTAAAGAAGTGCTTGCGGCTCATATTCAGCGCGTGACCACACTCAAAATAGCGGTAGAGGATTGGACCGAGGATACGCCCGCACATTTGCTGATGAACATCAGTGTGGTTGACGACGCTGGTCGTGAACTAGCAATGGGCAGAGATTGGAATGCGTTAAAAAAACAACTGGGTTCTGCTGCGCAGCTTACCTTTAGAAATACCTCGCCAGATATTGAGAAAACCGGTTTAAAACAATGGGATTTCGGCGATTTGCCTGCCACCTTGAGTTTTGAGCGTGATGGTTTGAAGGTCACTGGTTATCCAGCATTAGAGGATGATGAGGATAGTATTTCAGTAAAGTTATTCGATACCGAGCGCGAAGCGATGGCTAATCACCGCAAAGGCGTGTGTCGTTTAATGCGTTTTGAACTGAAAGAGCAGATGAAACAGTTGGAAAAAGGACTGCCTAATTTCAATCAATATGCATTAATTTTGCGTAATGTCCTGACCCCAGATGAGCTGCGGGAAGATATGATCTTGGCTATCGCTGACCGCGCTTTTATAGGCGAAGATGAGTTGCCACGCTCTAATGCTGAATTTATGAAATTAAAGCAACGAGCACGCACACGTTTACCTGCAGTGAGTGAAGCCATGGCAAGGCAGGCGCAAGCGATAGCGACAGAATTTCAACTACTACAGCAAAAGCAGGCGCAAATGCCTGCTAGCGGTAATCGTCTAAAACGTGATTTAGAGCAGCAAGTAGGCTTGCTAGTGCACAAGCATAGCTTTAGCCAAACGCCATGGCAGCACTTGCAACATATCCCACGTTATCTAAAAGCGCTGCGTTTAAGAATTGAAAAACATCCGGCTAACCCAGATCGTGATGGGAAGAATGCTGGTAGCGTGGGCTTGTTATGGCAAAAATGGCAAGATAAAATCAATGCTTTACAACAAGCCCATTTAACTATTTCTGAGGACTTGCTAGAGTATAGGTGGTTAATTGAAGAGCTACGTGTATCTCTGTTTGCACAAGAACTTAAAACGCCTTTTCCCATTTCCATTAAACGCCTAGAAAAAACTTGGCAAGACATCACGCACTAAATAAGAATGTCCATTAATCAATTAAGTCATGGCAGTTTAGATGAGTTTTTGCAACAGCCACTTTTGCATAGACCGCCCGGTAATGGCTTAATTCAGATTAATATTAATCGCCGTACTTTGATTGCGATTTTAGTTTCATTACTCATTCATGCCTTTATTTTATTTTTTGCACTCCCTAGCCTGCAAATGAATACAGCTTCTTCACCGCCACCTCGTGCGATGGAAGTTAGTTTAGCGCCACCTAAGCCGTCTGAGGTGATGGCGCCTATGCCTCCAGTTGAGGAAAAGCCAGCGCCTAAGCTTAAACCACGACCTAAAGTGATGACTCAAAAAATACAGGCGCGTGAAAAACCAATATTTTCAGTGCCGGACACACCTGAGTTGGTCACACCTAGAGAAAATAAAGAACAACCTACCGATATGATGTCTTACGTCAAATCTAGGCAGGCACAGCGGCAGGTTACTGAATCAGATGCGGCTAAACAAAATGCCGAAGCCGTCGCACGAGAAGCAGGCCCAAGCGAGGCCGCAGCGCGAGATGAGAAAATTAAGCGTAACTTGCAAAGTGGGACTAACGGTATTTTTGAGATTACAAGTCTAAGCAGTCGTCACGCGACCTTTGCTTTTAGAGGCTGGACCAATGATTACAGTAATTCTAGACGAGAGTTCTTTGAAGTAGAGGCGAATACGGGTCAAGATATCAGGCTAGTTATGATAAAACGTATGATTAAACTCATTCGTGAGCATTACCAAGGTGACTTTAACTGGGACTCGCATCGATTAAATCGGGTAGTGAATTTATCAGCGCGACCTCAAGATAACGCTGGCTTGGAAGAGTTTATGTTGATGGAATTCTTTGGCCAGAACTACAAAAACCTCTAAGAATGCTGTGCTAAGACTACTGCTCGTTCGAATAACCAATTAACCCTAAAAATACCCGTACCAACCCATAAGCTAACCAGGAAGAAAAACGTTGCAGGATATTGCTATGCAACCATTCTTGAGCTGAGATGCGATAGGCGCCATCTTGTATAGAGGCAATAATATCGGTACGTAATTCGCTAGCAAAGGCTGAGTCTAATACCACTATATTAGCCTCGCGACTTAGTAGTAGGCTAAATGGATCGATGTTAGAGGAGCCTACGGTAGCCCAGTGTTGATCTATCACAGCGACTTTGCTATGCATAAAGCTTTTTCTGTATTCGTAAATTTCTATGCTTTTGCTTAATAGCTCGGTGTAAAAAGTTTTAGTGGCAAACATCAGGAAGTATTCTTTACGCCCCTGAAGTAACAGTTTGACTTCTACCCCTCGATCGGCTGCGGCGATGAGGGCTTTGCGAAATTTTCTCCCAGGCACAAAGTAGGCGTTGGCGATTATGATTTCAGTCTTGGCGCTGTTAATTGCGCTTAAGTAAGCTTCTTCAATATCGCGTCTATGCAAAATGTTGTCTCGTAAGACTAAGGCAGCTTTCACATTCGCTTTGACCTCAGAAAATATGGCGTTAGACTTAACGTTGGTCGTATTAAACTGATGTTGTATTTGCATCCAAGCAATGCGCTGCCAGAGTTTATGGGTGCTAGCAACAATAGCCGGTAATAAACGCCCCTCAATACGCACAGCATAATCTATGCGTGGCGGTGCTTGGTTCGGCACATTGTTATCGTCTATGATATTAATGCCACCGACAAATCCTATCTTCCCATCAACCACCACTACTTTGCGATGGAGGCGACGTAAGCGTGTTTTCTTAAAGGACCATGGCGATATTTTTAGACGGTAAAACATTAATTGCACGCCAGCTGAAGCCAGTTCTTTTACATAAGAAACACTTAAATGTTGGCTGCCAAATCCATCAAGCAATACATTCACAACTACACCACGCTTAGCAGCTTCTTTAAGTGCGTTGCCTAGGCGAATTCCGATTGAATCCATTTCGTAAATATAGCTCTGAATATAGATTTCAGAATGAGCGTTTTCTATGGCGGTTAAGAGTGCAGGAAAGTACTCAGTACCACTCTTGAGTAAGGTGATTTGGTTGCCTCCAATGAATTTAATCATGGCAACTTTTGTGTTCTAGTAAGGGTGGCAGAGAGCATTGCGTGATCAGATATTTTTATAAACTGAGCGCCAGAGTGAACTTCAACATGTTTGACATGAAAGCCGCGAGCATAAATGCGGTCTAGCCGGAGCAGAGGTAGCCAGGAAGGGAAGCTACGCGCAGGTTTTCCTGTGTGACGTTCAAAGACTTCATGCATATTTAATTGTTCGGCAAACAGGCGTCCGGTTCGCATTCCCCAATCATTAAAATCACCGGCGATAATCAACGGCGCATCAGCAGGTACTTTAGTTTGAATGAAATCAGTCACGGCCATTAATTGTTGTCTTCGCCATTGCGCAAACAAGCCTAAGTGTAGGCAAATCGTATGTAGCGGCTGATCCCAGCCAGGCACATTAATTTCACTGTGTAACATGCCGCGTTGCTCTGAGCTATGTGCAGAGATATCAACATTACTGCTATTAATAATTGGGAATTTTGACAACAGGGCATTACCATGATGGCCTGTGGGGTAAACAGAATTTTTGCCATAGGAGTAGTCTGGCCATACTGCATCAGCTAAGTATTCAGCCTGCCCAAATTTTGGCCACGCCGAAAAGCGCTCCCTATGTGGGGTGTGTTCTTCCCGAACTTCCTGCAAGAAAACAATGTCTGCTTGAAGCTTTCGTAAGAGATCACGCTGGTGATGCAAGGCAAAGCGGGCATTAAGATGCGTAACACCTTTATGGATATTAAAAGTTGCGATACGCAGAGTATGGTGCAAGTTAAGATTGCCTAATGAATAAATACATCAATAAAGTACGTGTCAGTAGTTCTTTTGCTAACTCAAGTTTAACGTGACTTATCTTGATGTCAAATGCTGATGCGGTTTAACTTAACAAAAAATATGATTGTGCGTGCTTGGCACTGTGAAAACTAACATCATGTAAGCCAACGAATGCATTTAAGCACTAATGCTAGTATGAAGCTTCTAACACAGCCTCAACTAAAAAAACCATTCGGCTTTAGACTAAATCTTTGCTAAAATGTACGTTGATTTTTATCGCGTCGTGCGCTAAGAAATTTTCATGTAAATTTACTCGATTAAATTTATCTTAATTACCTGAAATTTTGAATCTAAGGTAGGTGAATTCCTTGCGCACTAAATTAACTTTGAAGCATGTCTGAGCTGTGTTCAGCAGACGACGTGCAATTGAAACAGGAATACCGCATGGCCTTAAATGTAGAAACTCTAAGTAAACTTGAACGCCGCATTACAATTTCGGTGCCACTGCAACCACTTGAAGCGCAAATTAATCAGCGCTTAGGTCAAATATCAAAGACTGCTAAATTCTCTGGTTTTAGGCCTGGTAAAGCTCCATTAGGCTTGGTGAATCAACAATATGGCGATCAGGTGCGTGATGAAGTCTATTCTGGTGCGGTTGAAAAAAGCTTTGGCGATGCGGTTGAAGAAAGCAAATTGCGTGTTGCTGGCTACCCTAACATTGAACATAAGCCATTTGGTGCAGCCTCTGATGTATTGGAATACACCGCTACATTTGAAGTGTTTCCAGAAGTAAAAATTGCTGATTTATCAAAAATAAAAATTGAGCGCCCAGTATTAGAAGTCAGTGATGCTGATGTAAACAAAACGCTAGATGTATTAGTACAGCAGCGTGTTAGTTTTGAGCCAGTAAAACGTGCTGCTAAAAAGGGAGATCAAATCAATGTGACGCTTAAAGCTTCAATTGATGGAAAGGAAGTTGAATCTACCGGAGAAGCTGGTATCGATTTGGTTTTAGGTGAAGCCGGCCGTGTTGAGTCATTTGATGAGCAATTGGCTGGTGGCAAAGCGGGCAGTACCAAACAATTTGAAATTACGTACCCAGCTGACCATAGTCCTGAGCAATTAGCCGGTAAGACTGTGACTTACGAAGTAACTTACAACTCTGTTTCTCAAGCTAAATTACCTAAAGTAGATGCTGATTTTGCGAAAAGTCTTGGTGTTGAAGATGGCGATGTAGCAAAAATGAAAGCAGAAGTGGCTGAAAGCTTGAAGCAAGAAGTTGCAAAGCGCGTGAGCGCGAAATTAAAAGAACAAGTGTTTCAAGCTTTAGTTGAAAGCGCTGACTTTGATATTCCTGCCGTCTTACTAGGTACTGAAATCAACCGTATGATGGAAACTACTGAACAAAATCTAAAGCAACGTGGTGCTGACTTAAGCACGATTAAGCTTGAGCCTGGTATGTTTGAAGAGCAAGCCAAACGAAGCACAAAGTTACGTCTATTGTTAGGTGAACTGATTAATACCAATAGCTTACATGCAGGTGCAGATCAGATTCGTGCCATGGTTGATGTGTTTGCGCAAAGTTTTGAGCGTCCTGCAGATGTTGTGACTTGGTACTATGCTGACCCTAAACGTTTAGATGAGCCATCAGCATTAGCGACAGAAGAGAACGCAGTAAGTTATGTGTTGTCAAAAGCTAAGGTGACGGATAAGAAAGTTAAATTTGATGATTTAATGGGAAATGCGTAAATGAACAAAATGCAACGGTTACAATCTCAACAAGAGTGGAATCCACAGGACTTGGGTTATATTCCTATGGTTGTGGAGCAAAGTGGCCGTGGCGAACGTTCTTACGATATTTATTCTCGTTTACTTAAAGAGCGTGTGATATTTCTGGTTGGTCCTGTGAATGATATGAGCGCTAACTTAATTGTTGCGCAGTTATTGTTTTTAGAAGCTGAAAATCCAGACAAAGATATCTCGCTCTATATCAATTCACCTGGTGGTTCTGTCACTGCTGGCATGTCAATCTATGACACAATGCAGTTTATTAAACCTGATGTAAGCACTTTATGCATTGGTCAAGCGGCCAGCATGGGTGCATTTTTGTTAGCTGCGGGTGCAAAGGATAAGCGTTTTAGCTTACCAAACTCACGCGTGATGATTCATCAGCCTTCTGGTGGTTTTCAAGGGCAATCCTCTGACATTGAAATTCACGCTAAAGAAATTTTATACTTGCGTGGCAAACTAAATTCCATATTGGCGCATCACACAGGCAAAACGGCTGAAGAAATTGATCGAGATACTGAGCGTGATAATTTCATGAGCGCTGACCAATCAGTTGAATACGGCATGATCGATAAGGTCATCAATAGCCGTGCTGAAAGCGCTTAACTTAGGGTAAGCTTGGGCGTAATGACGTTCAAGTTAACATTGCTTTAAGGCGATATTTTAGTATTCAGACAAGCTAAGTAACACTTAATAGGAAATAAATCATGGCGACAAAAGCCGACGGCGATAAATTACTTTATTGTTCATTCTGTGGCAAAAGCCAACACGAAGTTAAAAAACTCATTGCAGGACCGTCTGTGTTCGTTTGCAACGAGTGCGTTGATTTATGTAACGACATCATCAAAGAAGAAGTACAAAATACAGAAGGCTTAAAATCAGCTGATGAGAGTCTTCCAACGCCCCAAGAAATCTGCAAAATCCTAGATCAATATGTGATTGGTCAAATGCACGCTAAAAAGAATTTAGCGGTTGCCGTTTACAACCATTACAAGCGTCTAGGTCATAACAACCTGTCAAATGGTGGTCAAAAAGACGAAGTTGAAATTGCTAAAAGCAATATCCTACTGATTGGCCCTACCGGCTCAGGTAAAACGCTGCTAGCCCAAACGTTGGCAAGACTGCTTGATGTGCCTTTTGTTATGGCAGATGCAACTACGCTGACTGAAGCTGGTTATGTGGGTGAAGATGTTGAAAACATTATGCAAAAATTATTGCAAAAATGTGATTACGATGTTGAGAAAGCTAAGCGTGGCATTGTTTATATTGATGAAGTGGATAAGATTTCACGTAAATCAGAGAATGCTTCCATTACGCGCGATGTTTCTGGTGAGGGCGTGCAGCAAGCGTTGCTTAAGCTAATCGAGGGAACCGTAGCCTCTGTCCCGCCACAAGGTGGTCGTAAGCATCCTAATCAAGAGTTTGTGCAATTAGATACCACTAACATATTATTTATTTGTGGTGGTGCCTTTGATGGCTTAGAGAAAGTAATTCGTCTGCGATCTGAAAAGGGTGGCATAGGTTTTGGTGCTGAAGTTAAAAGCAAAGATGACATGAGAGCTGTGGGCGAAGTGTTGCGTAATGTTGAGCCTGAAGATCTTATTAAATTTGGTTTGATTCCTGAGTTTATTGGGCGTTTACCGGTAGTTGCTACGCTAGAGTCTTTAGACGAGGAAGCGCTAATGACGATATTGACTGAGCCTAAAAACGCACTCACTAAGCAATACATTAAGCTATTTAAGATGGAAGGTGTGGACTTGGAGTTTAGAGAATCCGCATTGCTATTAATTGCTAAAAAAGCGCTGGAACGTAAAACGGGTGCACGCGGATTGCGTTCTATCATGGAGCACTCATTGCTTGATATTATGTATGAGCTACCTTCACTGACTAACTTAAGTAAAGTAGTCGTGGACGAAGGCGTGATTCGTGGAGACTCAGCCCCATTGTTAATTTATGAAGATAAGCCAGCAGCAGAGGCTTCGGCTTAAGCTAAATTTAGCAATCTAAAGCGTTTGTAATAAGTAGTTCTAGTTATAAACAGTGAATATGGTTTGTTCCTGTTGATATAAATAGCTTTGATTTGGCATTTAAATGCTAAATTAGGGCTAATTCCGAAGTATATAAGGCTTGAACTGTCCCGGTTCAGCCCCATCAACATGTATATAGGCGTTTTTAGCTTAATTTGTAGCTTAATTTTGAGGTCTATTCATGACACAATCATTACCTTTATACACAGCAGATAACGGCTTATTGCCAGTATTGCCCTTGCGCGATGTTGTTGTTTATCCTCATTTAGTCATTCCTTTATTTGTTGGCCGTACCAAGTCTGTTAAAGCCTTAGAGATTGCCTCTGAGGGTAATAAGCAGATTTTATTAGTCGCTCAAAAATCAGCGAATAAAGACGAGCCTGATGCCAACGACTTATATGAAGTCGGCACCATTGCCACTGTGTTGCAAATGCTTAAATTGCCTGATGGAACTGTAAAGGTGTTAGTTGAAGGTATACAGCGCGCTAAAGTGAGCGGTTTTGTAGAAACGGAAGAATGTTTTGCAGCGCATGCTGAACTCATTCCTGAATCAGAGAGTGACATTGAGATTCAAGCCTTGATGCGCACTGTTTTTGCGCAATTTGATCAATACGTAAAACTAAATAAAAAGATTCCACCAGAAATTCTAACTTCGTTAGCAACAATCGATGAAGCAGGGCGCTTGGCCGACACAATCGCCGCACACCTGACGCTTAAGTTAGATGAGAAGCAGAAAATCTTAGAAATGTTCAGTGTCGCTGAGCGTTTAGAGCATTTGCTGCGCTTGATGGAAGGTGAGATTGATATTCTGCAAGTTGAGAAGCGCATCCGTGGGCGTGTTAAACGCCAAATGGAAAAAACACAGCGTGAATACTATTTGAATGAGCAAGTAAAAGCGATTCAGAAAGAACTAGGTGAGCAAGACGAAAATGCTGAGATGGAAGAGCTTGAAAAGCGCATCGATGCAGCACGTATGCCTAAAGATGCCTTGGCCAAGGTTGTGAGCGAGTTGAAGAAGTTGAAATTAATGTCGCCAATGTCAGCCGAAGCTTCAGTAGTACGCAACTATATAGATACGTTGATTAATTTGCCGTGGAAGAAAAAAACGAAAATAAGCAAGGATCTTTTAGCTGCAGAAGCTATTTTAGATAGTGATCACTATGGCTTGGAAAAAGTCAAAGAGCGTATCGTTGAATATTTAGCAGTGCAACAACGTGTTGATAAAATCAAAGCGCCGATCTTGTGCTTAGTTGGTCCTCCTGGCGTTGGTAAGACTTCATTGGGTCAAAGTATCGCCAAAGCTGTGAATCGTAAATTTGTGCGTATGGCATTAGGTGGCGTGCGTGATGAATCTGAGATTCGTGGCCATAGACGCACCTACATTGGTTCTATGCCTGGCAAGATATTACAAAGCATGACTAAAGTTGGGGTTAGAAATCCATTATTCTTACTTGATGAAGTGGATAAGTTAGGGCAGGACTTTAGAGGGGATCCTTCGTCAGCGCTATTAGAGGTGCTAGATCCAGAACAAAATCACACCTTTGCCGATCATTATGTGGAAGTTGAATATGATTTATCGGATGTCATGTTTGTGGCTACCGCTAACTCGATGAACATTCCTGCGCCACTATTGGATCGTATGGAAATTATTCATCTATCAGGTTATACCGAAGATGAAAAAGTAAATATTGCGATGCGTTATCTGTTGCCAAAACAGCTTAAAACACATGGCCTTAAAGAGAATGAGGCGAACGTTTCAGAAGACGCTGTGCGCGATATTGTACGATTTTATACGCGTGAAGCTGGTGTTCGTAAGCTTGAGCAAGAGATTGCAAAAGTGTGTCGTAAGGTCGTAAAAGAATTGCTGACGACTAACGTAAAATTGACAGCTAAAGCTATTAAAAAGATTAATGTAACGCCAAAGAATTTAGAAAAGTATTTAGGTGTGCAACGTTATGATTATGGCGTTGCTGCTAAAGAAGATCAAATCGGTCAAGTGACTGGCCTTGCATGGACTTCAGTCGGTGGAGAATTGCTTACGATTGAAGCTGTATTGCTACCAGGTAAAGGAAAAACCACGACCACCGGAAAATTGGGCGATGTGATGCAAGAGTCAACGCAAGCTGCGATGAGCGTAGTGCGAAGTCGTGCGAAACGCTTGGGAATTGCTACTGACTTTTACGAAAAGAATGATATTCACATTCACTTTCCTGAAGGCGCTACCCCTAAAGATGGCCCAAGTGCAGGGATTGCGATTACGACTGCTTTGGTTTCAATTTTAACGGGTATTCCAGCGCGCGCTGATGTGGCAATGACTGGTGAAATTACCCTTAGAGGTGAAGTATTGCCAATTGGTGGATTAAAAGAGAAGTTGTTGGCAGCGCATCGTGGGGGCATTAAAACCGTATTGATTCCGCAGCAAAACGTTAAAGATTTGGCGGAGATACCAGAAAACATTAAAAATCAGTTGGATATCCATCCTGTTCAATGGATTGATGAAGTATTAGCGCTGGCCTTAGCAACAATGCCTCAGCCTTTGCCTGAAGTTGCAGAAGTGAAGGACGTCGCGGCTAAAGACGCCCCTTCATCTGTTTCTGAAGCAATAAAGCATTAAGTAAATCTGTGAATAGGGCTAGCAAAGCGTTTAAAGATGCTGTAAACTAGCGTTCTTGTTGGTTGAGCAGGGTGCTTAGCTCAGTTGGTAGAGCGTTGCCCTTACAAGGCAAATGTCAGCGGTTCGACCCCGTTAGCACCCACCAAAAACCAGCAACAATGTGACTAAGACGTTTTTAATTTATCAAAATTGAGAGTGCTAGTAATTAAAGCGCTCTTTATTTTTGTTAAAAATTTGTTCGAAAGAATGAGTTAAATTAATAAATGCAAAAATTCGTACGCGATTTTAAGTAATAGTTGCGTAAGTTTTATGGAGTGGTAGTTCAGTTGGTTAGAATGCCTGCCTGTCACGCAGGAGGTCGCGGGTTCGAGTCCCGTCCGCTCCGCCAATAAGTCTATGTTATTTCCTAACGGAGGTAATATAGCAGCAAAGCCCCGCCACAAGCGGGGCTTTTGCTTTTGTACTTTCTCTACGCGTACATAATTCAAGAAATATGACTCGAATCATACAAATCAGTCTTCGCTCAAGTACGATTCGAGTTTAATGCCATGCTAAATTATCAGTGGTTACGGTTATCTCGATGCTCTTCTTGACGGCCATCCGTACGTTCTTCATGGCGGTTATCTCTATATTCCTCATGAAATTCACGATGATCCTCCTCGTAACGTGGAGCATACTCGCGGTTGTACCAGTCGTCATGAACGAAATAAGCCCTTTCACCACATGCATTATATTCGCGGCAATGTCGCCTCCAGTGTTTTGCATGACCTGGAGGAACGCGTAAATAAATCGGCGGACGATCCATAGGTACTCGCTGGATTGCTATTGGCTGACTATAGATTACTCGTGGTGGAGGATAACCACCAATATCGAGCTGGCCATAAAAGCCTGGTTGGCCAATACTCACAGAGACACCAACATCTGCAGCGAAGGACTGGGTAGTAATGGCGGCAGAAGCTAGTGCCGCTAAAATTAGGAAACGTTTCATAAGTTTCACTCTCCAAAGTAAATATAATTATGTAGTAGGTTCTATAAAAATTTATGAGTAACCATTGGAGTAAAGAATACTGGATTAATCTTACTTGAAGCTGACAGAAGCAAAGCTTTTATTTTCAGTCTCAAGCTTTCTCGAAGTCAAATTTTTTTCGCCAGCTACGGCTTGAATATTAATTACTGTATCTACTTAGAACTCAGAGGTATTGTGAGAATCACAGTCACTTAGATGAATTCATACTGTTAAATTCTAACAACTACTG
>SESD01000335.1_pt1 | contig 29023 bp, 36 predicted proteins | sample 3171411 | NCBI WGS metagenome assembly SESD01 (sample SAMN06051880, study PRJNA518727) | freshwater metagenome | biome: subpolar coniferous forest; feature: holomictic lake; material: water; isolation source: holomictic Lake 442, 16.5 m depth | place: Canada: near Kenora, Ontario | collected...
TGCCGAGCAGCAAATGATGGCCACCGCGGCAACGGCGTAGCCCCATCGCCAAGAGGTGGCGCCGGTGACGAGTCCCATGATGACAACGCCGATGAACAGGCTGCCCGCCCACGCAGTTTCGGTGAGGCCTACGGCGCGGCCGCGCTGCTCGTACGCGACACGGTCAGACAGCCACGAAATGACACCGACGTCGAACACGATCTTTGCCATTGTGAGGAAGGCGAGGCACACGCCCAACTGGTAAATGTTGCGACTCGCAGCGCAACCGGTGGCGGCAATAGAGAGCGCCAGTAAGCCGCCACAGATGGTCGTGCGCCGTGTTGCCCGGGTAGCAATGCGGCCCAGTATCGGAGCTGCGAGTCCGCCGAGCTCGCCCACAGCGAGCGCTGCTCCCACGGCCGGCAGCGACGCGTGCATATTGCCCGAGATTGTGGCGAGGAACGGCGGCGCGAATCTGTAGGCGCTGTTGGCTCCAATCTTGGCGATCGTGAGCGGAGTAATTGCCCGGCGCACTTCGGGTGCATACGAGGTATCGAGACGGGCGGACAGCACGGTTGGTCACAGTACCGAGCTTGAGTCCCGAACAAGTCCGTTCGGCGCTGAGCGTGCGCGGCCAATCGTGTCGCGGTGTCGTGGCTTTCGACCGATAACCTGTCCAACCCGTGGCCCTGATTGTTCAAAAGTTTGGCGGTACTTCGGTAGCCGACCCCGATCGCATGCGTGCGGTTGCCGAACATGTCGCGTTCACCAAGCGCCATGGCAACGACGTTGTTGTCGTTGTTAGCGCGATGGGCAAGACCACCGACAATCTGATTTCGTTGGCCACGCAGGTCTCCAATACCCGCTCCGGCCGCGAGATGGACATGCTGCTCACCACGGGCGAGCGCATGTCGGCTGCATTGGTCTGCATGGCCATCAGCGACCTCGGCATCGACGCAGTCAGCTTCACCGGCAGCCAGGTGGGCATCATCACCGACAACAAGCACGGCAAGGCCAAGATCATCGAGGTCAAGGGCGACCGTGTTCGCGAGGCCTTGGCCCAGGGCAAGGTGTGCGTCGTTGCTGGCTTCCAAGGTGTGAGCAACGAGAACGAAATCACCACGCTTGGTCGTGGCGCCAGCGATCTCACCGCCTCAGCGCTTGCACAGGCGCTCAACGCCGATGCCTGCGAGATCTACACCGATGTCACGGGCGTGTTCACCGCCGATCCTCGTATCGTGCCGCAAGCTCGCAAGTTGGCTCACGTCAACTTCGATGAAATGCTCGAGATGGCGGGTGCCGGCAGCAAAGTGCTTGCACTGCGCAGTGTCGAGTTTGCTCGTAACCACAATGTTCCCCTCCATGTCCGTTCGAGCTTCACATGGGAGCCGGGCACATGGGTGAGCTCGAAGGAGCCAGGCATGGAAGAGCCCATCGTTTCGGGTGTTGTCACCGACACCAGCGAAGCCAAGGTCACCGTTATTGGTGTGCCCGACCGTCCCGGCATTTCAGCGGCGCTGTTTGAGCCGCTCGCTGATGCCAACGTGAACGTCGACATGATCGTGCAGAACACCTCGAAAGAGGGAACCACCGACATCAGCTTCACGATGCCCAAGGCAGACATGGCCGTTGCCGAGCAGATCGTTGCTCGTGTCGCAGCCGAGATCGGTGCGGTGGGCGTGAACCACAACGCCAGCATCTCCAAGATCAGCCTTGTTGGTGCCGGTATGAAGACCAGCCCGGGCATCGCCGCCAAGATGTTTCGGGTGTTGGCCGATAACGGCGTGAACATTGAGATGATCTCGACGTCGACAATCCGCATCAGCGTGGTGTGTTCGGCAGCCGATCTCGAAACGGCTGCTCGTTGCTTGCACACAGCGTTTGGCCTCGACAGCGGCCAGGCCTACGCAGCGCCACTTCCCGAGCGCAAGTGAGTCGGCGTCGTCCCCAACTCGTTCCTTGGCGCACAGCCGGCCGCGTCAGCGAAGGCCAAAAATCGGCCGACGATGTTGTGCGCGAAATCGGTTGGGTCTTCAACAACGAAACCGGTGAGACGCTTGATCTAGCGGAGTTCACCAACACCGGTGACCACGAGATTTTCGCCTATCTCGAAGCCTTCAAACTTCGTACCGACGATCTGCCCAAGCAGACCATCGTCGAGATTGGCTCAGGCATCGGTCGCATGACCGCCGGTTTCAGCCGGGCCTTCGCGCAAGTGATTGCATGCGACCTCGACGCCGCCTTTCTCGAGCGCTGCCGTCAGACCGTTGCGCAGTTCGGCGAGGTGTCGCGGTTGCGCACCTGTCACGTTGCCGATGGCCGCACCCTTGCCATTTCCGACGGCGAGGCCGATATCGCTTTCAGCTACATCACCTTGCAGCACTGTCAGCACGACGATGCGTTGTCGTTGGTCACCGAGGCAGCCCGGGTGACTAAGCCAGGCGGACACATCGCCCTCAACTTCCGCACTTGGCAGCCCATCGATCTGGCGTTGTGGCCGTTGGGTAAACTGATGCGCGCAATGTGGCACTTGCCTCGAGTTGGCCCGTGGCTTGCTCGCCGCCGGTTGGCGTCACGATTGGGTTGGCAGGCCAACCGTTTGTCACCCGACGAAGTGTCACGCCACCTCGCTGACCTGCCCTACAAGTTCGCAACCCGCGTCATTTACCACTCGCCGCATCGCCGACTCAAGGCTCGCAACGACGCCGAGCTGCGCACATTCGAGGGCGTGAACCGCAGCCACTGGTGGCTGATTGCGGAACGTTCGTAGCGCTATCGGCGCTGCTTGGAGCACTAATTCCCGATCGATCTGGGGCACTTGGGCGTTAGCCTCGGATGCATGAAAATTGGTGTGGTGGGAGCAACAGGTCAGGTCGGTAGCGTCATGCGCGCCATCCTCGCCGAACGAAATTTTCCGGTCAGCGAAATTCGCTTCTTTGCATCGTCGCGCTCCGCCGGCACCACGTTGCCCTGGGGCGATCGCCAGATCACGGTCGAAGATGCCGAGACCGCCGACCCGTCAGGGCTCGACATTGCCCTGTTCTCTAGTGGCGCTTCGTCGTCACGCGTGCTCGCACCGCGCTTCGCTGCCGCCGGTGTGATGGTCATCGACAACTCGTCGGCGTGGCGCATGGACCCCGAGGTTCCGCTCATTGTCAGCGAGGTCAATCCCAGCGAAATCGCGAACGCCCAAAAGCGCATCATCGCCAACCCCAACTGCACCACGATGGCCGCGATGCCCGTGCTCAAGCCATTGCACGACGAGGCCGGCCTTGTGCGCCTCATCGTCAGCACCTATCAGGCCGTGAGCGGCGGCGGTCTTGCCGGCGTCGACGAACTCGACACGCAGGCCCGCCAAGTGGCCGATCGAGCCCGCGACTTCACCTATCACGGCGATGCGGTTGAGATGCCGACGCCAACCAAGTTCACCAAGCCCATTGCGTTCAACGTGTTGCCGTTTGCTGGCAAGTACGTAGACGATGGTTCGTTCGAAACCGACGAAGAGCAAAAGCTGCGCTTTGAGAGCCGCAAGATCTTGGCGATCCCCGACCTGCGCGTCAGCGGCACTTGCGTGCGCGTGCCCGTCTACACGGGTCATTCGCTCAGCATCAACGCCGAGTTCGAACGCGCTATCAGCGTTGCTCGTGCCCTCGAACTGCTTGGCGGCGCGCCCGGTGTTGAGTTGCTCGATGTGCCCACTCCGCTCGAGGCTGCTGGCGCTGACCCAAGCTTCGTAGGCCGTGTTCGCTCAGACTCCTCGGTAGATGGCGGTCGTGGTTTGGCGTTGTTCGTCAGCAACGACAACCTGCGCAAGGGTGCAGCACTCAACGCCGTGCAGATCGCCGAACTCTTCATCTAACCCAAGCCAGGCGTCCCAACGCGCCCTTGCCCTCGCCCTCACCCTCACCCTCGCCCTTGCCCTCGCCCTCACCGGTTTGTTGAAGGCAATTGGTCAACCCCCAACCTGTTGTCTTCAACAAACGCTTTGTTGAAGGAAAGTGGCGGTTGAAGGAAAGTGGCGGTTGGCGGTTGGCGGATGTCAGCGGCAGGCGCAGGGCATTGCCGTGCATCGAGGGCAGCCGGATGCGTAACGCTGCACGGCAGCCGTCAGGTCGATGTTCATCTGGTTTGCCAGTGATGCCACCCAGGCCAGCACGTCGCCGAACTCGTGCTGTTGCTGCTCGACGGTGCCTTTGCGCACGGCTTGGGCTAACTCGCCAAGTTCTTCACACAGCCACGCCACAGTGCTGGGGACACCTCGGTCGCGGTCGCGATCGCCGTAGGTGCGTTCGATCACATCTTGAAGGTGAGCCAGATCCATGTAGCGAACTTAGGGTTCGTGAGAGCGGTGCGCGGGGATTGCTCAACCTGCAAGCGATTGGTCGGGGTGGGGAGATTTGAACTCCCGGCCTCCACGTCCCGAACGTGGCGCGCTACCAAGCTGCGCTACACCCCGCAGGTGCCCGACGATGTTATCCGGCGGTGACTTGCTCTTCCTCAACCGTTTCAGCGGGCGCGTCTGCGGTTTCGTGGTCGTCGGTGTCGGTGTCATCGAGCGCCGCAGTGAGCGCACAAGCGACTCCACGCTTGATCGAGAGCGCATCGAGCGGCTTCACGATCCACGAGTCGGCACCGCTGCGTCGAGCGAGGAAGATGTCGGCTTGGCGATCGAGCACCATCAAGATGGGAACCCGTGGCATGGCGCCCGAGCTTTCGTCGTGACGCAGGTTCATGGCCACAGCCATGCCACCCATCGAGCCGCTTTGCAGATCGAGGATGGCGATGTCGGGCGTTCGGGCCATGACGACATCGGTGACATCGCGACCATTGCGACACACGGTGAAACTGGTTTCTGGCCCGCTCAGAGCGGCGACGATTTCGTCGACGACCCATTGGGCGTCGGTTGCGACCAAGACATGCACAAGAAGAACTTAGCCGCCCGAAGGCCAAACCTTGAAGAGATGACCCGCGATCTCGCGAAGTCCGCCCAGATCGTGCACATCGTCGGCCAGTAATGGCACCCGATGAATGGCCGTATCGCCAGTGTCTGCAATGAGCGGAGCGATGTCTCCTTCTTCGGCATCGGCAAGGGCGCGTAGCTCGGCAAGGTTGCGCCACAGGCCGGCCAGGTTGTGATCTCCGGCAGTCTCAGCGGTAGCTGCTGCGGCCAACGCCTGCTCGGCGGTGGCATCGCCAAATCGTGGCTGCAGACGGTTCACGATGACTGCGGCCACCGACAGTTTTGAATCGGCGAGACGCGCTGCGAAGTAGCGAGCCTCTTCGACCGTGTCGTGCCGCGCTGAGGCCACGAGCACGTAGTGAGTGATCGACGAGTGCAACAGCTCGGACACCGAGTCGGCGCGATCGCGGAATCCAGTTTCCATGCCTTCGAACGCTTGGAAGAACGCGATGGCATCGGCCAGCACATCGCCACCCACCACTTTGCCGATGCTGCGCAGCACGGGTTGCGCAGCCACGTTGAGCACCTTGAGACCCTTGCGCGCTGGCAGCATGAGCAGTCGGAACAGCCGATGGTTGATGAAGCGCGTGAGCGTTGCTGGCGCATCGAGGAAGTCGAGCGCGTTGCGCGTTGGTGGGGTGTCGACGACGACGAGATCGAAGCGATGATCGCGGTGCAGTTGGTACAGCTTTTCGGCCGCCATGTATTCCTGCGTGCCCGATAAAGCTCCGGCGATGTTGTGGTAGAACGCGTTCGCCAAGATGCGCTCAGCACGTTCGGGAGTTTCGGCGTATTGACGCACCAGACCATCGAATGTGGTGGCGGGGTCGAGCATCATCGCCCACAGTTCGCCGAACGCCTCGGCGTTGGGGCCGAGATCGAGATGCACGCGAGTGGGCTCGTTGCTGAGTCCGTCGGCAAGACCCAACGCATCGGCCAAGCGGCGGGCGGGGTCGATGGTGACGACCACGACTCGCTTGCCAAGCGCCGCAGCGTGCATTGCAATGGCCGCCGCAGCAGTGGTCTTGCCGACGCCGCCCGAACCACAGCTCACGATGATCTCGGCATCGCGCAGCACGATGTCGAGCGCTGACAACTGTGTGGCACTCACGACGGAAGCTGCGCGATCTGCTGCAGCAACGACTGCGCGAGCACGCTGATATCTGCGGGAGTGAGGCCGGCCACTGCAAGTTGCGGCAGCACAATCTGGGCGAGAGCAAGATCGGTTGACAAACGATTGAGTTCGTCGCGCTGGCATTGGCGGCGGTGATTGCGATAGTTGGCGGCGGCCAGCAGATCGGGGTCGACAGTAAACGGAATGTTGTCGCTGTCGACCACGGTGATTGGCTCGCCGAGATCGACACCGTTCACGATGACTGGCCCCAACTGCACGCCCACGCGCTCTTCTACCGAGTACGCCGTCTCGATGAGTTCATTAATGGGTGTCGTCTCGGGCAACGTAACCAGCAGCACCTGGCAGCGGGTTGGGTCTTGGAACATCTCGAGCACGTCTTGCGCCTGCGTATGAATGGGGCCGCCGCGAACCGTGTCGAGCAGGCCGCGGGCCGCAAGCAAGAACGTGATTGCGTGTCCGGCGGCGGGGCCATCGACCACGATGAGGTCGTAGTCGTCGCTGCGCTCGAGTTGTTTGAGTTTGCCGAGTACCACGATGTCATCGATGCCAGGTGCGGCGGTGGCCACAACATCGATGATGCCGCTGGTGGCGAGGCGCTTCGAGACTCGGTGCAAACCGTGCGTGTCGAGATAGTCGGCCAGTGCCTCAGGGGCAGTGATGGTGAGCACCTCTACAGAGGTGTCGGCAAGGAGATCGTTGAGCACCGGCTTTCCCTCGAGTTCGACAGCGAGGACGCGAAGTCCGGCACCGGCTGCGGCATGAGCCAATACAGCGGTTACGGTTGTCTTTCCTACGCCCCCTTTCCCGGCCACTATGACCAGGCGGGCTGCACCAAAGAACTGCACTGATTCCACACGCCCTCCGGAGGCTCTCTTGCGCAGACTAGCGATCATCGTGTTGGCCACAGCGGCCGGAGTCGGTCTTCTCGCGCCCCCAGCGGGCGCGGCGAGCCCATCAACCAGCGTTGCGCGTCCCACCGACGCGGCCTCCGATGCGCTTGCGCCGGTCGATGTCGTGCAGGTCAGCGGCCTGATCGACGAGATTCTTGTGGACTCGATTACTCAGTCCATCAAGCAGGCTGAGGCCAATGGGTCGCAAGCCCTTATTTTGCAGATCAACTCCACCGGTGCCGTTGTTTCACGCGATCGCATGGCTGTGTTGCTCGATCGCCTCCACAAGTCGCCAGTGCCTATCGGCATCTGGGTCGGCCCGTCGGGCGCTCATCTTTATGGCTTGCCAGCGCAACTGCTCGCCGCAGCCGACGCCACCGGCATGGCGCCAGGCGCCAGCATCGGCAACTACGGCACGCCCCTCAAGGTCGAGGGTGTCACCATCGATTTCGGCGCGGCCACCGACAAACTTCGCGTCGGAACCTTGGGTTTCCAAGATGCCCGCACCGCTGGCGCACTGAAGTTGCAGACCACCGACGAAGGTGTACCTGCAATCAAGAACATGGTGTTACAGATGGATGGCATGCAGGCGCGTGGGCGCACGCTCGACACCATCAGCGAGTCGCTCACCGATCAAGGCGGCACTCAGAACAACGCCACATTGGTGCGCTTCTTCAAGCTCAGTTTGATCAACCAACTCATGCACACGGTCAGTAGTCCAGCGGTTGCTTACTTGCTGTTCATCATCGGCCTTGCGTTGCTCATCTTCGAGTTCTTCACGGCCGGCATCGGCGTTGCTGGTGTCGTTGGCGCAGCCTCGTTGGTCTTGTCGTGTTACGGCCTCAACGCCTTGCCACTGCACGGCTGGGCGCTTGTAGCGATTCTCGTGTCGATGGTCGCGTTTGCGATCGACGTGCAGGTGGGTGTGCCACGGCTGTGGACCGGTCTGGGGCTCGTGCTGTTCATCGGCGGGTCGTTCACGCTGTACCGCGATGTGCTCGGTGCCTCACTTCGTCCGTCATGGATCACGCTCATCGCAGGCATCGGGGGCATCATGCTCACGTTCATCGTCGGCATGCCTTCGATGGTGCGCACACGTTTTGCAACGCCAACCGTGGGCCGCGAATGGATGATCGGCGAGATGGGCACTGCGCTCGCCGACATCAGCCCCGAAGGCATCGCCGAAGTGTCGGGCGGTCGCTGGCGCGCTCGTGCCAACCGTGCCACTCCCATTAAGGCTGGCGAGTCGCTGCGCGTCATTGCGATCGATGGTGTCACTCTTGAGGTCGAACCCGAAGAGGGCGGCGCGAAGGATTACCGCGAGATGCGTAAGAAGTCGGGCGATGCAGTTGATGCAACGGCTGAGGCTGCCACCCCCGCTGTCGCCGACTGACGTCGACGGAGGTTGTCTAACGCTCTGCGGTCACGAGCCACACGTTGCCATCAAATGAGACCGCATCGTCAACCAGTCGCCCACTGAACTCGGCTCGGATCGCGTCGTGCGCGGCGGCAAACGTGGCCTCATCAACTTGAGCGCGCAGACCCTCGCCGGCCCGAGTGCTCATCGACTGCTTCACGGCCGCCTCAAGGCCTAACCCGGCGCCGAGCACGGTCGGCGCGCTGAACGGTTCGATCTGCACCGCCGACCAACCCGCAGCGGTGAGGACGCTTCTCACGCGATCACGATCGCGAAACGCGAACGGACCCGGAGCATTGGCGGGCGGAAGCACCGGCTCTGGTGTGAAGGTGCGCATGATCTGCGCGGGTAGCGAGATCCATTCGTTGAGTTCTTCGCGCTGCCAACACACAAAGGTCAGCCGGCCGCCAGAGCGCACGTTGCTCGCAAGGTTGGTGAAGGCCGCAGTTGGGTCGGCAAAGAACATGACTCCGAATCGCGAGAACATCGCGTCGGCGTCGTGATCGATTGGTGCGATGCGGTCGGTCTGCGCATCGGCGACCACGAACGACACAGTCGGCCGGCCAATAGTGCGTTCGCTTGACGCGGCGATCATTGTGGTCGAGATGTCTGCGCCGATCACCCAACCGGTTGGCCCAACAGCATCGGCGATGGCGAGCGTGGTCGTGCCGGTGCCGCACCCGATATCGAGGATGTGTTCGCCTGGCTGAGCCTGGAGCGCGCCGAGAGCGGCATTGCCAAAGTGCACGAGTTGTCGGTCGAACTGGGTCTGCTGTTGCACCCATTGACGCCCGGCGTTCTCGGTCCAATACGTTGACTGCTGTTCGTTCGCACTGGTTTCTGTCATGCCAAAGCTTCGCATGTGCATACGATGGAGAGCGATGACCACAGGTGCCCCAAGCGCTCCGCCGGCCTCGGCTTCTGGCGGTTCTCGTCAGATCGTGGTCGAAAAGCGCACGTTTGTTCAGGGCCGCCCCGCGGCGTACAGCGTGGCGGGTGCTGGAATGCCAGTGGTTCTGCTGCATGGCTGGGCATTGGCCCATCACACCTACCGTGATGTCATCGCTTCTATTGCTCAGCAGGGTTGTCGTGTCATCGCCCCGGCGATGCCTGGCTTCGGCGGCACACACGAGATCCCTGCGCGCGACTTCTCGATTGCTGGTTATGCCAGTTGGGTTGCAGATCTGCTCGACGCGCTTGAGGTCACCGAGCCGGTTGTGGTCGTGGGCCATAGCTTTGGTGGTGGCGTGGCCATTCGGTTGGCACACGACCACAGCGATCGGGTGCGTTCGATGGTGTTGGTCAACTCGGTTGGCGGATCATCGTGGCGCAAGGGCCATGTGCTGCAATCGATCGCTGAACGTCCGCTGTGGGACTGGGGCCTTCACTTTCCCGGCGACGTGTGGCCTCTTCGCCAAGCGCGACGCGTGCTGCCGGTGATCGCCGAAGACTTCTTTCCGAATCTTGTGCGCAACCCGCGCGCCATCATCAAGGTGGCCAACTTGGCGCGGCGCGCCGATCTGCGCAGCGAACTCGAAGATCTACGCGAGGCCGGCAAGCCGATCACCATTTTGTGGGCGGCGCGTGACGGCATTATTCCGCGTGAATCGTTCGAGGCGCTGTGCGTTGCGGCGGGTGTTCAAGGAACCGTGGTCGAGGGTTCGCACTCGTGGCTGCTTGCCGATCCGGTGCAGTTTGGCGAAGTGATCACCAACGACATGAACATCGCCAAGCTTGCGCGCGAACTTGATCAGAAGGTGCCACCAAAACGGCGCCGCGGCCTACGCCGTGTGAGCACCCTCATCTGCACCACCGACGACGGGAAGCCTGGGCCCGCCAATCCGTAGATCTTCACGTCGGCGAGTGATGCCGCGTGCGTCGAGTTCGGCAGCGAGCGGCAACGCATGCTTGCGAGTAGAGCCGGTGACATCGCGGAATTGGGCGACGGTGAATCCGTCGGGGTTTTCTGCAAGCAACGCTGCTGCCGCGTGCGCAGCGTCGTCGATGGTTTGTGGATGAAAGTAGATGCCGTCGCGTTCGACCACGCGCGCGCTGCGAATCAGTAGACGCAGTTCGGTTTTGTCCACGTTGGTTGCATCGGGCGGCGTGAATCGGCCAGCCAACAACGCAGCTACAAACGGATGGTCGGCGAGCGGGTCACGAACCTCGGCCTCGCGGGCGCGGCCGTTATCGATCTCGACGGTGTCGATGGTGGCCAGCACCGCGCGCTCACGATCATCGAGTGAGGCGATGTCGAGACCCAACGGGCCAGCAGCACTCACACGCTCGAGCACCGAAGCGCGCAACGCATCAACCGCTCCGGCGGTGACAACCCATTGGCCGATGGTTGCCTCAAGACGCTCGCCGGTGAGCAGCACAAGTTCGTCGACAGTGACCCAGCCGCGCTCGGCGATGACACGGTTGATGTCGCGGTTGGGGCGAGCCTTCGACGCAGGCAGCACTGGTGCGATGTCGAGCACTTCGCCGCCGCCAACGGTTTCGTTGCGGCCCGACTCGCGCAAGATGAAACGGTCGCCTGGCAGCAGTGGCAAAGCCTCGGGCAGATGCAGGCGAATGAGCCCGTTGGCGCCGGGCTGGATGGCTTCGTCACCAAGTACACGGAGCTTCACGGTGAACTCACCAGAGCCGATGTAGGCCACGTACGCGCCGCGCCGAGACACCTCGTGCTCAAGGCGCTCGAGCACGTGGAGCGATGCATCGAAACGGTTCGTGGGTCGCCATTGCTTGGGGTGCACTACAGCGTCGCCGCGAGTGACCTCGGTGTGCTCAACGCCCGACAGGTTGAGCGCTACACGATTGCCGGCACCGATGTGTTGCATCGTGTTGCCCAGACTCTGAATGCTGCGCACGCGCACGTCGTCGTGGCGGGATCCCACTGCCACTCGATCGTCTACTTGCAGCGAGCCGTCGGTGAGGGTTCCGGTGACTACGGTGCCGCTGCCCTTGGCTGCGAAGACTCGGTCGACCCACAGCCGTGGGCGTTCTCTGTCGATGGCCTGTGGGGTGGTTGCCACCAAGGCGTCGAGAGCATTGCGCAGCTCATCGAGGCCTCCGCCAGTCGGTGCTGAAACACCGATGATCGGCGCGTCGGCCAAGAAGGTGCCGGCAACGTGATCGAGCACTTCGAGCGTTGCGATGTCGCGCCATTCGTCGTCGACCAGATCGACCTTGGTCAGCGCAATCACGCCGTAGCGTGCGCCGAGCAGTTCGAGAATTCGTAGATGCTCTTCGCTCTGCGGCTTCCATCCTTCAGTGGCGGCAACGACGAATAGGCACGCATCGATACCGCCAACGCCTGCGAGCATGTTGCGCAGAAAACGAATGTGTCCGGGAACGTCGATGAAGCTGATGCCCTCGCCCGATGGCAGCACCGCGTGAGCGAAGCCGAGGTCGATGGTGAGCCCGCGTCGTTTTTCTTCGGCAAAGCGATCTGGGTCGGTGCCTGTAAGCGCCAGCACCAGCGAGCTCTTGCCGTGGTCAACGTGACCCGCGGTGGCAACGACGCGCACGGGTCTAGCCCAATGTCCGCAAGGCGTCGATCACAATGCGGTCGTCGTCGGGATCGACGCTGCGCAGATCGATGAAGGTGCGACCTTCGCGAACTCGGCCGACAACTGGGGTGCTGTAGCTGCGCAGCGCAACGAGGTGATCGCCAGCGAGCACCACTCCGAATGAGGGCATGCTGATTCCTGGTGCAGAACCTGCGCCCGGCAGCGCTTGCATTTCTTCGCCAGAGCCAACGCCCGTTGCCGCGCAGATAGCTGCGGCGCGGTCGCGCAGTTGCTGCATTGGTGCGGCCACCATCCGCCAGAACGGAATCGTTGTTGCGGCTGATTTATCGAGATACGCCAACGCTGTGGATTGCAGGCTCGACAGCACGAGGCCGCCAGGTCGTAGGGCACGTGCAAGCGGATGACGTGCACACGCGGCCACGAGATCACGCCGGCCGACGATGATGCCGGCCTGTGGACCGCCGAGCAGTTTGTCGCCGCTGAAGGTGACCAGCGCGGCGCCGTGCTCGAGGCTCTGCTTCGCCGCGGGTTCGTTGGTTAGCCATGCGGGTGGTGGGCCGCTGAGCCATGGACAGTTCGAGTCGATCAGGCCGCTGCCAATGTCGGCCACAACGGGCACCGACAGCGTTGCGAGTTCGGCGACGGTGGTCTCTTCAACGAAGCCGTCGATACGAAAGTTTGAGGGATGCACCTTCATGGTCAGCGCAATGTCGGCACCTTGACGAGCGATGGCCTTCGAGTAATCGCTGAGCCGAGTGCGGTTAGTGGTGCCCACATCAACCAGCGTTGCGCCCGACTGCTCCATCACATCGGGTACCCGAAACGCTCCGCCAATCTCAACGCTTTCGCCGCGGCTCACGGCCACGCCGCGGTCGTATGCCAGCGCTGCAAGCACCAGCATCACTGCGGCCGCGTTGTTGTTCACGACCATCGCAGCCTCGCCGCCGCATAGGCGAGCGAACAGTTGACCCACTGCCGCTTGGCGTGAGCCACGTTCTCCGGTGGCAAGGTCGAACTCGACGTTGATCGGGCGGGCGGTCTGTCGCGCGCCCACGGGAGCGCGGCCGAGGTTGGTGTGCAGCAACACGCCGGTTGCGTTCACCACGGGCATCAGCAGTGTGCGCGCGAGGTGTGCGGCGCGGATAGGGGCCGAAGCGGGATCGCCCGCGGCGATGGCCTCGCGGGCGATGTCGACGCACAGCGGGTGGGGGAGTCCGCTCGATGCGAGCGATCGGGCGAGTGTGTCGACCGACGGTGGGCGGGACTCCGAATTCGACATGGACGAAATGCTACGCCCACCGTCCGTCCACCGCCCGCCCACAACCATTTCGCTTCAACAAACGGTTTGTTGAAGGCTTTTGGTCAACCCCCAACCAATTGTCTTCACCAAACTCTTGGGTGCGGCCATCGCGTAGGGTTGCGGTGATGCTTGCTGTCTCGATCGTGCGACTCGACCCCGAACTTGCGTTGCCCGCGTACGCGCACCCTGGCGATGCCGGCATGGACTTGTGCGCTCGCGAAGACGGCGTGCTGGCCGCAGGCGGCGGTCGCTTGTTGATGCCCACCGGCATCGCCATCGCCATTCCGCAGGGTTACGCCGGATTCGTGTTGCCGCGCAGTGGTTTGGCGCTCAAGCACGGCATCAGCGTGGTGAATGCGCCTGGGCTCATCGACTCGGCGTATCGCGGCGAGATCAAGGTTGTCCTGCTGAACACCGATCCGGCCGACGAGTATCACGTGCGCCGCGGCGATCGAGTTGCCCAACTGGTGCTGCAGCGTGTGGAAGAAGTGGTGTGGACTGAGGTCGACTCGCTCGACGGCCTCGACCGCGGTGGAGGCTTCGGCCACAGCGGCCGTTGACCTGCAGAGCTCGCTACAGCAGCAATTTGGTGAGGCTTGATGCAAGCCACTTTTGGTAGCGAGCGGCGCTCCATCCGCGGCGTTTGGTGACGAACGAATAGATGTCGGGGTTGGCCAATGCAGACAGCGTGTCGGTTGCCTCGGCCAGGGTGAGTCCCTTACTGAGCGGGCCGTTCGCGGCGATCATCTCAACGAACGTGCGATGTGTGATCTTGCGGCGGCGATCGTCGTCGGCGAGGATCGAATCGATCTCCGGGTCTACGGCTGTGGCACTGCGGAGCACGGCCTGAACCGCTGCAGTGCGTTGCAGGACACCGCGAATCAGTTGTGCAATCTGCTCAATCTGGTCGTGTTGATTCGTTGATGCCCGAATCGCTGCAACCGCCGGGCGGCTCAGCAGCGGCACCTCGGTGGCGTCGCCGACGATTGCTGTTTCGAGGTAAGCGTTGAGCAGGTTTCGCTTGTTGCGGAACTTTGAGTACACGGTCTCTACGGCCACATCGGCTGTGACGGCGATCGCCTCGATGGTGGTTGCTGCGTAACCGCGTTCGTCGAACAAGTGACCCGCAGCTTCGATGATGCGCGCGCGGGTGGCTGCGGCGCGGCGTGAACGCAGATCGCGGGGAGGCTTGACATCGTCGATGCCGTGATTATAGTGACACTGTGTAAATACAGTGTCACTGTATTTACCTTCGACAAACAGAGGACGTGAACTGATGACAAGTTCGATTCCAGTCCGGCGGGTGAACCACTTGGTGCTTCAGGTCCGAAGCCTCCAGCGCTCCATCGACTTCTATGGCGAGCTGTTTGGCTTCGTAGAAGCGGTTGATCGTTACGGACCCAAGATGGCGTTCTTACGGGCGCCTGGTTCGCAGAACCATCACGACCTTGGTCTGGTAGAGATTGCTGCCGATGCGCCGGCGGCGAACCCGGCTGCGGTTGGAATGTTTCACTTTGCGCTTGAAGTCGATGACGTGAGCGACCTCGCTCGAGCGAGAGACCTACTCGCTGCCAAAGGCATGATCGATCGCGAATTCGATCACGGCGCCACCAAGTCGGTGTACGGCTTAGACCCCGATGGCAACAGCTTCGAGATTGTGTGGGTCGTGCCTCGCGCCGATTGGGGTGAGTGGGAAACTCGTGCGCCCGATCGTTTGCCACTTGATCTCGAGGCCGATGTGCTGGCTTGGGGCTGACGCAAGAGCGCAAGGACGCAAGGACGCAAGGACGCAAGGACGCAAGGACGCAAGCAGCAGTTGTTTGGCGGAGGTGGACGGGCCTCCGCCCACGAACGCATCACCCCAGCTCAGCCTGTTCACACCCTCGAGCCAGGGGCGGTCTGAGAGCTACCGTGAGAGCCAAGTGGTGCACGGACGCCCCGCGAGGCCGCTGACCTGCCGGAGAGACCCCCGAGATGTGCGACACCCGCGGCTCTTGCACGGCGCGCGTCGAGCGGGCATTGGACGCTCGTTGAGGCACCACGAGTCGCGCATTCCCGAGCGGGCTCCGATTGGCACAGCCATCGCTGCGATCACTCTCCAGCGCTCACGGTCACGCTGGTGCCGCCAGCGTGACCTGCGATTGACCGGCCCGCCCGGATATCACATCGACGGGCCGGCCAACCGACAAGTTCATCTCTGGTTTGGATGCAGCCGCGTCGGGCTGCATCGGGCGGAGGGGAGCCGGTCAGCGACCTTCGACGAAGACACAGCTCCCGAAGTCAGTGAGTTCGTTGATGCGCAGGTTCTTGAACGGCTCGTAGTCCGCCGAGTTGTACCAGGCCTCGGCCACTTCCATGCTCGGGAAGCGAAGAACGGCAGCCCAGTTGCCGTTGAACGAACCTTCCTTGGTGGTCGGGGTCATCGAACCAGCGATCATCTCGACGCCCCAAGCGTCCAAGATCGGAAAGACATGTTGCGCATAACGCTCCATGAAGTCTCCGGGGTCCTTCATGTTCAGCTGCACCAGCCCGTAAGCAGGCTTCGATTCTTCGCTCATGATGACGTGCTCCTCTTTCGTCGGTCTTCGATTGCACTTTGCAATCTAACCGCTTGAGTTGCGAAATGCAACTCAAGAGCACCCACGAGGTGGACGAAGGCGAAGCCTTAGACGCTGTTGACCATCTCCGAGTGATACTGCTTGAGGTGGGTCTGCGCCCACTTGCCGAGCTCCTCGAGCACTGGCCGTAGAGCGGCGCCGCTCGGGGTGAGCCGATATGCGTTGTTGCGTGCCGCTCCGTCGGGGTTCGTGCGCTCGATGATCCCGAGCGAGGTCAGGAGTCGAAGCCTGGCGGCGAGGATGTTGGTCGCGACGTGTTCGGGCGACTCACGGAACTCGGAGTAGGTGCGGGTTCCGTGGGCGATCAGGTCGCGCACGATGAGCAGCGACCATTTGTCGCCGAGGACATCGAGGCCGGACGTGATGGAGCACACCGAACGCCAGTCGAGGTCGTGTACGTCGGTTTCCGTGCTCATATCACCTTCTCATCTCAGATCGCGGCTGCCATCTCCGTGATCGACGTTTCCATCGGCGTCGGCTGCCAGTCAAGCACGTGGAAGGTTGCGTGGTTGTCGAATGCAGCCTTCTTGCCGAGGCTGGGAACCATCCCCTTGGCCTGCCGATCGAAGATGCTCATCAGCTTGATCGCCATGTTCGGCGCCTTGCGCGTCGGCACCTTCGAGTAGCCGGCAGTGCGGAGCACTGCTGCGAAGTATTCCATGCTGACCGGCTCGGCGGTCGCGGCGATGAAGCGCTGTCCTGCCGCAGCAGGAGCCGTCATGGCCGCGACGTGCAGACGGGCGACATCGCGGACGTCGACCATGCCCATCGCCACGTCAGGGATCATCGGCATCTTGCCGCGAATCATGTCGGTCATCAGAGCAACACTCTGACCGTCGACCTCGGCACCGAGCGACGGGCCGAAGACCGCGCCCGGATTGACGACCGTGAGCTCCATGTCGCTCCCCGCCACCGCATCCCAGGCGGCCCGCTCGGCAAGCGTCTTGCTCTTGGCGTAGGCACCGATGTTGGCGTTCGTGTCCGACCACGCGTCGGGTCCGTACTTGCCGCTGGGCTTCCCGCTGATCATGGCCACCGTCGATGACGTGAGCACCAGGCGCCGCACGCCGGCCCGCTGGGCGGCACCGATGACGCGCCGCGTGCCTTCGACGGCGGGCGTGATCAGTTCGTTCTCGTTCTTCGGTTCGGCGAGGACGAACGGCGACGCTACGTGCATCACGTACGTGCATCCACGGACTGCATCGTCCCACCCCTGATCCGAAAGGAGGTCAGCCTCGGCGAACGTGAGCCGCTCGACCGGAGCGACCGCGGCGATCGCCGCCCTGGTGGCATCTGCTTTCGACAGGGAGCGGACAGTTCCGACCACTTCGTAACCTTGCTTGAGCAGCTCGGCACCGCAGTGCTGTCCGATGTACCCGCTGATGCCGGTGAGCAGCACGCGTTCAGCCATGTCGTTGTCTCCTTCGGATGACCATGGATCCTTCACTTGTCAGTTGCAATCTAACGTGTTCACTTGCAATCTGCAATTCAAGTCTCGCTCCTGTCGCACTCCGAACTGCGCGGGACGCCATGCGCGCGCCTCGAGGTGACGGAGACCCTGGAGCGCCATGCGGTGGTGTCGTCAGCCGGCGCGGCCCACCCGACGATCGGCGTCGTTGGCTCGCCATTGTTCGTCCTCGCCCTTGGCTTGACCGCTTCCGAAGTCGTGACTAGAATTATGGTCATGTCTGACGTCCTACCGCTCGCCGAGGTCAAAGCGAAGTTCTCGGAGATGGTCGACCGGGTCGAGCAGCAGCACGACCGGATCACCGTTACCCGCAACGGACGACCCGCCGCCGTCCTCATGAGCGCGGACGACCTCGCAGCGCTCGAGGACACCCTCGAGCTCCTGTCCGACCCGGCTGCGATGGCCGACATCGCCCGGGCCCGTCAAGAAGTCGCGGACGGCGACACGGTGTCCGCAGACCAGCTCCGCGCCAATTTCCTACGGCGATGAGCGACGGCAGCTTCGAGCTGCGCGTCGCCGCCTCCGCCGAACGCCAGCTCGGCCGACTTCCGGAACGCATCGCTGCCGCCGTCGTCGAGTTCATGCTCGGCCCGCTGTGCGAGAACCCACGCCGGGTCGGTCATCCGCTGCAGCGTGAACTGGCGGGACTGTGGTCCGCGAGACGAGGCGCCTACCGCGTCGTCTACGAGATCGACGACGCAGAGCAGCGCGTCACCGTGCTCCGCATCGACCATCGGTCCGACGTCTACCGGCCGCGGTAGACGCGCAGAACGACTTCACACCTGCGTCCCTTGCTCGAGGGTGTGGTCCATACACAGAAGATCACCGTGGCGGTGCACGTTCCGTCGCGTTGCGTGACAGGGGCCTTCAGCCCGGTTCGTCAGAACGGATCAGGGCTGACCTCCGAGGCGATCTGGCGCGCGATGTCCGTCGCCGAACGCCCCTCCCCGAAGATCACGAGGTCGGCCAGCGAGTGGTTCTGCATCGAGCCGATCCACTCCTCCAGGAAGTCGTGGCCGTCGCGTCTCCAGTCGGTGCCCTTGTCGCGCTCGCATCGCTCGCGCAGCACCCGCAGCGACTCGGTCGGGTCAGCCGACGGGAGCAGCAGCACCACGAACACTGATTCGAGGGCGCGCTGCGCCTCCTCGAAGCAGCTCTCGTCCTCGAAGTGGCTGTGGCCCGCACCGAGCGCGAGCACCGAGGTGGGAAAGTCCGTGAGCGCAGCAAGCGCTGCGAGCCGTGCCGGCTGCCACCACCGATGCGCACGCCGGAACCCATCACGCTCGATCCGCTCGACGAGTTCACTGATCGGCTGCCCGACCTGCACGTAGCACCGATCGCCGATCGCGTCGATGTCGACGAAGTCGCGATCGAGGAGGCCCGCCAGGATTTCACCGACCGTCGACTTGCCTGCACCCGCCGGGCCGATGAGTGCGATCCCCGTCATGCGACCAGCCTGGCACCATCACGCCAGGTCGAGCCGGCTACCGGCTCCTCACAGGTCGGCCGCGTCGGCGAGGACTCGACTCGCAGGCACAGCCGTACCCGATGACACTGATCGGCACGGAGAGGGAAGGTGTGAACATCCGTGTGAGCTCGGGTGTGAACATCGGTGTGAACATCGCTGTGACGAACCTGAGTGTTCACACGTCTCGGATGAACCCCGATGGACCCGTTGAGACGACCCGGGACCGACCGATTCGGGAGAACCGAGTCAGGCTGCGCCGGGGTCGAGGAGCTCGAAGGCCTTGCGGCTCACGATCGTCGGGCGATCGCCCTCGTGCTGCACGTAGCCACGGGTCGTGGCCACGTCGGAGTGGCCGACGAACCGGGCGACGTCGGCGAGGTCGAACGAACCCGAGGCGTACAGGTTCGTGACCACCGAGCGCCGGCCGGTGTGCGTGGCGAGTTGGCTCGGATCGAAGCCGGCCCGTCGAGCGGCAGCACGGATCGCTCGATCGACGTTCTGGCGCAGCATCGGCTTGCCCTCCGGCGTCGTGAACACGAGATCGAAAAACTCACCCTCGTACTCCGCCTGCGGCCACCCACCCGCACGCTCCCAATCGAGCGCCTGCAGCTCGCGCCGACGGGTGAGGAGCTGCACCACGCTCGGGCCGAGCAGCTGCCAGCCGGCGGTCCCGCGGGTCTTCGTCGGCCCGAGCACCATCCCCTCGCCGTCGGCGTAGGTGGACCCGCGCCGCAGGTGCACCGTGCCGGCCTCGAGGTCGAGGTCCTGCCACGCGAGACCGAGCGCTTCACTCACCCGCCAGCCGTGCAGGTAGCAGAACGCCACCACCGCCACGAACCGCTCGTCACATGCGTCGAGGAGCTTCACGACCTCGACCGGTGTCAGCGTCGGCCGCGTCACCTTCGGCACACGCGGGCGCCGCACCTTCTTCGCCACATTGGCCTCCGCGAGCCCGAGGCTCACCGCCTCGTCGAGTACTTGCACCAGCAGCGTCCGCACGTTCGTGGCACGGGACGCCGCGCCTCGATCGACCAGTCGAGAGATGAACACGGCCACCTGCTCGGTACGGAGCTGGCGGACAGGTGTCGATCCGAGTTCGGCGGCGATCAGGCGCCATTGCTTCCGATACGTCGACAGCGTGGTGATCCGCACCCGGTGGCGAGCGACGTTCTCGAGCCACCACGCACCGAGCTCGGCGAGAGTGGTGGTCACCGAGAAGCCCTCGGCGAGCGGGCCACAGCGAGCCGCTTCCTCGGCGGCGGCGATGTGTCGATTGCGCGAGGCGACCGCCGCCGCTCGCGTCTTGCCAGTCGGCCGGCCGACCTTGCCGTCGGGCTTGCGCCACGGCGCCACCCAGACCCCGCGTGAGCGGTCGAAGTACGGCTCCGCCTCCCCGTTCGGCGCGCGGCCGACCACCGTGTAGGAGCCGCTGACGGCATCGAGGACGCGCTTCCCGCGAGGCGCACGTGGCATGGCCGGACCTCCGTGTTCGGACCCGAAGGCTAGCTCTCTGAGAGTTACGTTGAGAGCAACGTTCGGCGAACGTCCACGAACGTCGGCGAACGTCAGCGAACGTCGCACCAGCTCAGAGCCGATTTCGACGTCTCGGCCGAACCCACCGGTGAGCACGTGGCGGAGGTGGACGGGAATCGAACCCGCCGGACGAGGATCGCTCGTCCCAGCCGCTTTGAAGGCGGTGGAGCCCACCAGGTACCCGGACACCTCCGCCGCAAATGCTACAGGTTTGACGTGAGCACGGGGCTTGGTCAGACTCACCACCTATGAGCAGGTTTGGTCGTTTCTACGAAGAGCGCGTGTTGCCGGTGGCGATTGACCGCATGTGCGGCAGCAAGGCATTTCGTGTGCACCGTCGTGACACCGTTGCTGGTACGCACGGCAAGGTTCTTGAGATTGGTTTCGGTTCGGGCCACAACCTTGCGTTGTATCCAGCCGAGGTGAAGCGTCTTGTCGTTGTTGAGCCGTCGGCGCGGGCTATCGAACTCGCCAAGTCGCGTGTGGCCCGGGCACCGTTTCCGGTCGATGTTGTGGGGCTCACTGGCGAGGCGTTACCGCTCGAGAACGGCTCCATCCATTGCGTCGTCTCTACGTTCACGCTGTGCACGATTCCGAATGCGGCGCTGGCGCTACGCGAGATCAAGCGCGTGCTTGCGCCCGGAGGAACTCTGCATCTGCTCGAGCACGGCTTGTCGGACGACAGCAAGGTGCAGCGTTGGCAGCATCGTCTCGATCCAGTGCAGCAACGCGTTGCGGGCGGGTGCCATCTCAGCCGCGATATGCCCGCCCTACTCGCAGACGCCGGCTTTGGCATCGTCGAGATGCGCCGTTGGAGCGAAGGCCGTCCCCGCCCGTTCTTGGCGATGACCCGTGCCCTCGCCACGCCGACCTGACCGTTAGCCTGTCGCAATGTTGAGCGCTCCCGTGCTGTTTTGCACCGACACCGCATGGGCTCGCTACGGCGATGAACTTCTCGCCGCGGTGCCACACCTTGAGGTGGTCACACTCGACGGCGACACGCACGTGTCCGCAGACGATCTCGCGCGCATCACGATTGCGTTCTTCAGTGGAGACTCATGGCCGAAGCGAACGGCTCATTTCATCGGCGCGTGTTTGCAGGCACCGAATCTGCGATGGCTGCATTCGTTCTCGGCAGGCGTAGACAGTCCCGTGTTCGCCGAGTTTCTGCGCCGCGGCGTTCGTCTCACCAACTCGACCGGTTCGTCAGCGCGACCCATTGCGCAGACCGTGGTGTTGATGATTCTTGGGCTCAGCCGCAATGCTCCAGCATGGATGCGCGCCCAGCAGGAACACCAGTGGGCGCCACATGTTGGCGACGAGGTTGAGGGCACCAACCTTGCGGTCATCGGCATGGGTCCTATTGGTGAAGAGACTGCGCGGCTGGGCATTGCGCTTGGGATGAACGTGGTCGGTTGCCGCCGAACCGTTACTGGCAATGAGCCGTGTGAGACGCGCACGTTTGAGGCGCTTGGCGAATTGCTCGCGTGGGCCGATTATGTGGTGCTTGCGTTACCGCTCACCCACGACACGCGTGGTCTCATCGGCGCCGAGCAGTTGGCGTTGATGAAGCCAACGGCTCGCTTTATCAACGTTGGCCGAGGCGATCTTGTGGACGAGTCCGCGCTGATCGATGCGTTGCAGCAGGGTCGACTCGCGGGCGCGGGTCTCGATGTGTTCGCAACCGAACCACTTGGTGCCGAGAGCCCCCTGTGGGACATGCCCAACGTGATCATTACGCCGCACAACTCGGGTGCTACGGCACTCGCCAACCACCGCGGCGCACAGATCTTCATCGACAACATTGCGCGATTCACCAGTGGCGCGGAGATGCGCAACGAAGTTGCGGCTCACCAAGTTGGCGCAGGCACCATCGGTCGATAAGTTGCCAGTACCTTCCCCCTGTTGATTGCTCTGCGACGGATGCGCTACGTGCGTGCCGGGTCCGGGGGTGTGCTGTGCTCACTGTTTGTTGGGCCGCCAAGGGCGGTAGTGGTACCACGGTTGTTTCGTGTGCGTTGGCGTTGCTCAGCGCTGCGGCTCACGGGTCGTCGTGGCTGATTGATCTCGCTGGCGATGTGCCAGCAGCGCTGGGTCTTGTTGAGCCAGTGGGTCCGGGCGTGCACGATTGGATCGGCTCTGCCACGGCAGGGTTGCCAGCGTTCGAAGCCTTGGGCGTGCCGGCGGCCGAGGGCATGGTGCTCATTCCGAAAGGCGCAGCGTCGCCGCACGCGCTTGTTGACTCCGCTCGGTGGGCCGAGCTTGGCCAGTACCTCGCTGCATGCCCAACTCGAGTGGTTGTCGATGCCGGATCATGGTTGCCGCCGCCGCAGTTTCTCGCGGCGGCACAACACCAGCTCCTCGTGATTCGTCCGTGCTATCTCGCGTTGCGTCGCGCTGCGGCCAGCATGGTGGTGCCCACTGGCGTGGTTGTGGTGCACGAACCTGGCAGGGCGCTGCGGGCGCAAGACGTTGCCTATGCGGTGCAGGCACCGGTGGTGGCCGAGATCAGCACCGATCCGGCAGTAGCCCGGGCGGTCGATGCTGGCCTGCTCGCGTCACGGCTGCCACGTTCGTTAGCGGTAGCGCTTGGCGATCTCGCCGCGTGACACACGATCAAGCAGTTGCGGCAATCTGCGAGCAGCTTGCGGCCGAGCACAGTGCCGACGCCGAGTTGCTTGAGGCCGCGCGCCGTCTTGCGCGCTCATTGCTTCCGCTTGCCGAGCAACACGATCTCGACTCGGTAGTGCTGGCCGCGGTGGCGCATGCGTCTGGCTTGGGGCCGTTGCATCAATACATGGTCGACCCGCTCGTGAACGAGATCATGGTGAACAACGGTGGCGATGTCTGGATTGAACGCGAGGGTCGGACATCGCTTGCTGGCCACCTGCCTAGCGATGTCACGCCGCGCATCATCGAACGCATGTTGAATCCCGTTGGTCGGCGGCTCGATCGTCTGTCGCCCATTGTCGATGCTCGCCTGCCCGATGGTTCGCGTGTGTGCGCCGTGATTGCGCCCATCGCTATCGATGGCGCGTGCTTCACAATGCGTCGGTTCGGTGTGCGGCGCCGCGTGCTTCACGACTTCGCTCACGGAGCGGTGATCGACCTGCTGCACGCGTTGGTCGATCACCGATGCAACGTGCTCATCAGTGGAGCCACGTCGTCGGGCAAGACGAGTCTGCTCAACGCGCTGGCCTCACGAATTACTGCGGGCGAACGCGTGATCACACTCGAAGACACCGCCGAACTTCAGCTTGGAACCTCGCACGTATTACGGCTCGAGGCTCGCGCCGCCACCGCCGACGGCGTGTCAGCAATCACGATGACCGATCTAGTTCGTACCTCGCTGCGTCTTCGCCCAGACCGGCTGGTGCTCGGAGAGATTCGCGGCGCCGAAGTGATCGACATGCTGCAGGCGCTCAACACGGGTCACGACGGGTCGATGTCTACGTGCCACGCCAACAGCGCGCTCGACGCGCTGCGACGCATTGAGGCCCTCGTGGTGCAACATGCATCGGGCTGGCCGATCGCAGCGGTGCGCGAGCAGGTATGTAGCTCGCTCGATGTTGTCATTCATCTCGAGCGAAATGAATCGGGTCTGCGCCGCGTACGCGACATCATCGAGTTGGCGCCGCCCACCTCGGTAACCACTCCGGCCGCACATCGCACGCTGGTCGCCGACGGTGTAGTGGTCAACGACCTCCACCGGGTCCGGGGCCGGCGCCGATGCTGATCAAGCCGCGATCATCACCACCATCAAGACCAAGAACGCCACAACAACTTGCGGTCGCGCTTGACGACCTCGCGCGTCGGTGCGCCAGTGGCGAGTCCCTGGCAGCGGCATTCCTCGCTTCGCCGCGCATCTCTGAGCTTGCACCAACCTTTGACCCCACGGTGCGCGCCTTGCAACGCGGGGCCACCTTGGCCGAGGCGTTGCAGCAACAACCCAGTGGTCCGGCTTCGCTAGCGCTCGTGGTGCATGTGCTCCAACTGTGTGCACGCGTGGGTGGCAACGTCAGCGAGTCGCTTGATCGGGCAGCGGCCACCCTTCGAGAACGCGACGCTGCCGAACAAGAGCGCGTCGCTCAAAGCGCGCAAGCCCGTTTGTCGGCGCGTGTGCTGACGTTGGTTCCGCTGGGTTTCGCGGGGTTCACGTTGCTCACCAATGCGCAGGGCCGCGCCTTCATGTTCACGCCGTTTGGCATGGGGTGCGCGGGTCTTGGCCTGTCACTCAACCTCACTGGTGCCCGGGTGATGAGCCGAGTCATTCGGGGCGCCCGATGACACCGTTTGTCGTGCCGCTCACGATGGTTGTGCTTGCCAGCGTGTCCTGGCGGGTCAGGCCACCGCCGCGCCGTATTGCTGCGCTGTATCCGCAGCGCCAGCGAGTTTTGCCATCAATCGCGTGGCCCACGGTGAGGCTGGCTGGCACACAGCGCAGGCGACAACGTGTGCTCGCGCTCGGATTCCCCGACTTCATCGATGTGCTGGTGCTCACGGTGCGCGCCGGGTGCACACCGCTACAAGCCTTCGTCACGCTGGCCGCGTCGGTTGACCCAACGCTCGGCGATGCATTGCGAGCAGTCGTGCAACGTGTGACGCGGGGCGAGCGCTTTGCCGATGCGCTTGTTGAGCTGCCACACCATCTTGGTCGCATCGCTCAACCATTGGTCGATGCGTTGGCGATGAGCGATCGCTATGGCACGCCCCTTGCTCCGATACTCGATCGCCTCGCCGACGAGGCGCGCGCCCAGCGCCGTCGCAACGCCGATGCAGCGGCGCGGCAACTACCCGTGCGCCTGTCGTTTCCGCTCGTCGGCCTCACGCTGCCGTCGTTCGTGTTGCTCACCATTGTTCCGCTGATGGCCGGAACCTTCTCGTCGTTGCAAGCGCTTCGGCGCTGACGACCCCAATTGTTTTCAAACGGAGGAATCGATCATGCGTAAACGAATCGTGCGAATCTCGACGTGGTATTTCACTCTTGGCGAAGACGGCCAAGCAACAACCGAATATGCGCTCGTGCTCTTGGGCGCAGCTGTCGTGGCATTGCTTGTCGTGAGTTGGGCCACATCGGGCGGTGGTGGTGGCAAGGTTGGCCGACTCTTCGATCGCATCATCGACGAAATCACCAGTCGCATTGGCTGAGGTCCCAGCCGTTGGCGGCAACCGATGCGACAGCGGGCAAGCAGCAGTAGAGCTTGCGCTGGTGTTGCCGTTGTTTTGCTTGCTGTTGCTCGCTGCAGTGCAGATCGTTGTTGTCGCGGGCGACCAGTTGTTGGTTATCCAAGCAGCGCGTGTCGCAGCGCGGGCCGCAGCAGTATCGGCCGATCCGGTGACCGCCGGAAACGACGCTGCGCATCGAGCGCTTGGTAGCTCTGCTCAGGTTTCAACGGCCACACACGACGTGTATGTAACGGTCACTGTGTCCATCACCAACGGCACCGATGTGCCGCTGGTTGGTGCGCTCATGCCCGAGGTGCATCTGGTGGGCCACGCCACGATGCTCCTCGAGCCTCCGTAGTTCAGCCGTTGGCCACGTTCGGTCAATCAGTGGTGTCCCACTAGGGTCATGGCCATGGAACTCAATGTGCGGCAGGTGATGGTGGGCTCGACCCACGTGTTACATGTGCGCGGCGAGATCGACCTCGGCACGCTTCCGCTGTTGCATGGCGCGCTGATGAAGTTCACCAATGCCAACCCCGGTATCGATCTGGTGGTCGATGTTGACGGAGTGTCGGCATGCGACGATGCCGGCCTCGGTGTGCTGCTTGGCGCGGCCGGACGCACGCGCGAAACAGCAGCAGATCTCGTTGTGTTATGCAGCGACGGTTTTCTGCGATCGCGCCTCGCCCGCACTGGTTTCGATCGGGCAGTACGAGTTGTCGATTCGTTGCATCTCACCAGCGATCAAAGCGATCAAGGCGCCCAAGGCTGAGCCCTTTGGGGACAACCTTGTGGGGTACCTTCTTTGATACCTATGCGACGCCTTGTTACTTCGGTCTGCTGTGTTGCGCTGGTCGCAGCGTGCTCCAGCAACCCATCGGCGCCCACACCAGGTTCAGCCACCGCAGCCACCGAGCCCATCGGTACCGTGCCACCACCGGGTAACTGCGTTCCTGGCGAGACGCTTCCCTCCGTCACTCTCATCGTCGACGGTGAACGGGTGATCCCCACGTTTGGCATCGGCTCATCCGAGTGCGGTTCACTGAACGGGCGGGGTTACATCGCCTTCGATTACGACCCAATACTCGTCGATGCTTCGAAGCCGATCGAGGTCGAACTCGATGGCGACGCCACCGTTACGTTTGCTTGGCCATCTGGTGCGTCGTTTACGCAAACCTCGCCACGGCATTGGCGCTCGGGCAATCCCGCCAAGGGATGTAGCCGACTCGAGATGAACATCGCTTCACCGTCGGGAGCATCGACTGAAACGTTGGGTGCCGACATCCGCGTGGGTGGCCCCGATGTCGAATGCGCGCAGCGTGGTCTCGGTCCGATCGAACCGATCGACACCAGCGTCATCGTTACCGAACCGCTCGACACGATTCTCGGTCGACCTGACGAAACTGACTTTGTTGACTCCACTCTCGCCAATCCGGCGGTTCCGTGACAGACTTCGACGATGAACCCCACACTGTTTGGCGATATTGAACTTGCCGGCGTCGATGGAGAACAGCACCGGTTGGGTCGCCTCTGGGCCGACAAGCCGATGGTTGTTGTCTTCCTACGCCACTTTGGTTGAGTGTTTTGCCGAGAGCATGCCGCGCAGTTGCGCGACGTTTACTCCGACATCACCGCTGCTGGCGCAGACGTGATTGCTATTGGTACGGGAAACATGATGTACGCCAAGTCGTTTGTCGCCGACGAGAAGGTGCCGTTCATGGTGCTCGTCGACGAAGACGGTTCAGCCGCAGAGGTTGCATCGGTCACGGGAGGCGCGAAGGCGTTTCTCAAGCTGTTCACCCCCAGCGTGTTGTCGGCTGGCAAGCGGGCTCGCAAGGCCGGCCATAGCCAGCACAAGATCGGGGCTCGCTCGATGCAGCTTGGTGCCACGTTTGTGATCGCGCCAGGCAACAAGGTGCTGTATCAACATCTCGATAGCGATGTGGGCGATCACGCTCCGCTCGCCGACGTGTTGGCCTCGCTGAAGAGCCAGAGTAACTAGCGCTCAGCGGCCGCGGCCGCCCCAGACGAAGCGAGCTAGCTAGCCAAAACGACCTTCGGTGCGCGGCCGGTGATAGCCCCGCCGATCGGATGCCTTGTTGTGCACCTTCTGTTCTTCTTCGAGCGCAGCCTCTTCGGCCACGAGCCGCTTCAAGCTGTGTAGACGCACGGCCTCGAGCGAACCTTCGCTAATCGCTGACAGCACGGCGCAGCCGGGTTCGTCTTCGTGTTTGCAGTTACGAAATCGGCAGTGGTCCATCAGATCGAACACATCGGCAAAGGCGCGCTCGATGCCTTGCCCGCTGAGCCACAAGCTGACCGCGCGCACACCTGGCGTGTCGAGCAACCAGCCGCCACTGGGCAGTGGAACCAGCTGTGCAGCGGTGGTGGTGTGGCGTCCACGTTGATCGCCCATGCGCACATCGTTGGTGCGTTGCACCGCATCGCCGACGAGCGCGTTGATGATGGTGCTCTTGCCAACACCGCTTGCGCCAAGCAGCGCAATGGTCTGGCCCGATGCCGCGTAGCCGCGAAGCGTTTCGAGTCCGACCAAGGTGATGCCGCTGACCGCGTGAACGGGCACGCCAAGCGACACAGCTTCAAGCGTTGCGACCGACTGAGCAATGACCTGTGGGTCGTCGACAAGGTCGAGTTTCGAGAGCACCACAACTGGCAGCGCGCCGCTGTCGAATGCCAGCACCAGCTCGCGCTCGAGGCGACGCTGGTTCGGCTGACTGTTGAGGCCGTGCACCAAGAACACAACGTCGATGTTGGAGGCCAATGTGTGCGCCTCGGCCCTCGCGCCTTCGTGCGAAGCGCGACGAACGAACGCACTCTGGCGATCGATGACGCGTTCGATCTTCTCGCCGTCGTCGGATGGAATGACCCAATCGCCCACGGCTACGTCGATGCCGATGTTGCGCACGCGCAGTGGTTCGTGCCCGATGGTTTGCAGCACAGTGCTCCAGCCTCGGTCGAGGCGAATCACGCGACCGGGCTGACCAACACGGTCAATGGCATGCCAGAGTTCGTCGAACTCGGGCGTCCAGCCCAGGGCTGCTTCGGGCGTGTAGGTCATCGTGACCATGACCGTAGAGAGTATGAACAGTTTCGTCAACGTCCGAGTGCAGCTGCTCGTCGCAGCCGAGGCATTCGTAGAGTGTGCGCATGCGTTACACGAACCTTGGAAACACCGGTGCTGTTGTCTCAAAGATCTGCCTCGGGTGCATGAGCTACGGCATCCCCGACCGAGGCACGCACGCGTGGACACTCGATGAAGAGGCCAGCCGACCGTTCATTCGTCGCGCTGTTGAAGAAGGAATCAACTTCTTCGATACGGCCAATGTGTACTCCGATGGCACCAGCGAAGAGATCGTCGGGCGCGCCCTCAACGATTTCGCGAAGCGCGATGAGATCGTGTTGGCAACCAAGGTGCACGGCGCAATGCGTCGTTCGCCAAACGGCAAAGGTCTGTCACGCAAGGCGATCATGTTTGAGATCGACGAAAGCCTGCGCCGCCTCGGCACCGACTATGTCGACCTGTTTCAGATTCATC
>SESD01000336.1_pt1 | contig 29006 bp, 29 predicted proteins | sample 3171411 | NCBI WGS metagenome assembly SESD01 (sample SAMN06051880, study PRJNA518727) | freshwater metagenome | biome: subpolar coniferous forest; feature: holomictic lake; material: water; isolation source: holomictic Lake 442, 16.5 m depth | place: Canada: near Kenora, Ontario | collected...
CGTCGCCGACCATGACTGCGTCTGCGAGCATGTTCGCGTAGTCGGCCGCAAGCGCTTCACGGGCTTCACCCACAGGCACGATTTTGAGACGACCTGTGGCTGTTGGGAGGTAGTCGATGACGGCACCTTGTGCGTCCTTCTCGATGAAGAAAAAGGACTTGTGCTTAGCCACAGCGGCGGCCACGGCCCGGTCTGAAATAGCACCCAAGAAATATGGACTGCGTCCTATCGCTGCCAGATCATGCCAATGGCGGGCGTAACGTTCGCTGCGAATTCGGCCCTGCGCGCAGTAAACGTGCGCCGCGGTTGCTTTCTCCCAGAATGTTCGCGCCACGCTCATGACCAACGGCGAAGCGGTGGGGAACGAGACGTTCTCAACATACCCATCCATGTCGCAGGTGATGGGCAGCACCTGATGTGGTTCGCCGGTGGCGCGACCGCCGAACTCCAGCGTGACCACGGGCGGGACATAGCCGGTGCCGTACTTGATCGCCGGGTAGTGCAGCAGCAGCTTGTCTCGCTCCGCGCCGCCGATTTCCAGTTTGGCTTCCAAGTGGGCGCGTGCCAGTGCCGCTTCAAGAACCGGTTGCACCCTCGTTGCGATCCAGTCCGGGAGACGGTCGCGCACGGCCTTGGTCCATTTGTTGGCCTGGCTGCGACTGGTCGGCAAGAAGCTATCGCCACCCATCAAGTCGTTGATCAGCCTGCGGATATCGTAGGTGAGGTCGATGTCTTCGGAGAACCGATCGATGACCTTGTAGGCTTTGGACAAAGATGTGCCGCCTTTGAAAGTTAAGTCGTCCGCCAAGGGTGAATCGAAGAGAGCGCCAAGCGTCCAGACCACCCATACGTCCTTTTCGAGCAGGTGTGTCGGGCGATCAGTCTTGGCCCGGACCTGTTCCAGAACTTCGCGCTGGTCGTCCCGGCTGAGAGCAAAGTAGGACTCAGCCACGAGACGCTTCCTCGCCGATGGCCTGCGCCATCCAGGACGGCAGGGCTGCGCGTGCGGATGCCAGTGCGTGCCATTCCGATGTCGGCAAGGTGCGGTGCAGGGTCGTCAGTGATTCGCTGACGTGTGCAGGCCCCATCCAGGCCAAAGCGCGCACGGCCGCACCAGCCGGACCGGCACCCAATGCCAGCATCCATCGTGGTACGTGTTTGACCAGCACCTCCGAGCGGCCAAGTTTCAGCTTTCGGGTTCGCCCGGACGTCAAATAGACCTCACGAATAGGCAGCTGCTGGGTCAGTCCCAAGGCGTTGGCCGCCGTCGCGCCATGCGGAGTCACGGTCTCGCCGCTTTGAGCCGCCAACGACTCAACCACCTTCTCTGGCGCAGGTGCGCGCGTGCCAAAGCGGCTGAACACCGGGGTGACATAGGTTCCTCGTCCCACGCGCAACAGCTTGCTTTCCTTGGTCAAGCGGGAAAGGGCCTGGTCCACAGCGGCCCGGCTGCCCAAGTGCAGAAACTCCTTGGGCGACAACACACCTCCCTCGGGCAGGGACTGGGCGTGCAGCAGGATGGATTCAGGCAATGTGCTCATGGGATATTTTGAATAGTGAGAATCTTATCGCAGTTTCTGACATTCTGCAAAAGAGACTCTGATATCTTGAAATACCGACCCGGTTGATATGTGCCGCAGCTTCAAATGCGGTGTGTGAGCAGCTTGACGCCGACCTCCAGAGCCTGGCCGAGCGCATCGACAGTGACCCCTTGCATAAGCAAAGGCAGGCCTTCAATCCTGCAGACTATGCGACGCCTGCGCGAACGCCACGGCGTCGCAGCCCCTTCGCCAAGTAGCAGACTGCTATGACCGCCGCGACAAAAGTCTGCCAGGCGACCCACATAGCCGAGTCCGACGATTGCGATCACTTGCATCGCCGTTGTTTCACTGGTCCCGCATCAATGCCTCAATCGCCTCCACCGTCACCGGCACGCCACGGCTGATCAGTTCACAGCCACTCTCCGTCACGATGGCGTCGTCTTCGATGCGAATGCCGATGTTGTAAAACTGCTCGGGCACGCCCTCGGCGGGTCGCACATAGAGGCCGGGCTCGATGGTCAGCACCATGCCGGGTTGCAAAATGCGCGCCGGCCGGTCGATGATGGTCTCACCGGTCAGCGCGTCTTTACGCTCGCTGGTTTGACCGATTTCGCCGGGTTCAAGGTAGCCACCGCAGTCGTGCACATCCAGACCCAGCCAGTGGCCGGTGCGGTGCATGTAGAACTGAAAGTAGGCGCGCTTTTCGATCACGTCTTGCAGCGTGCCCACCTTGTTCTTGTCCAGCAAACCGACATCCAGCATGCCCTGCGCCAACACCTTGACGGTGGCCTCGTGCGGATCGGTAAAGCGGGCACCGGCGCGGATGGCGGCGATGGCCGCCTCTTGCGACGCCAACACCAGCTCGTACAGCGCACGCTGCGGTCCGCTGAACTTTCCGTTGGCGGGGAAGGTACGGGTGATGTCAGAGGCATAGCCGTCCAGCTCGCAACCGGCGTCGATCAGCACCAACTCGCCGTTGCGCACTTCACCCGCATCGGCGCGGTAGTGCAACACGCAGGCGTTGGCGCCGGCCGCCACGATGGAGCCATAGGCCGGGTACTGCGAGCCGTGGCGCCGAAATTCGTGCAGCAGTTCGGCGTCCAGATGGTATTCACGCACCGGCTGGCCGGCGCGCAGCATGCGGGCGCTAAGCTGCATGGCGCGGATGTGGGCACCAGCGCTGATCTGTCCGGCGCGGCGCATGGTGTCTTGCTCATGGCTGTCCTTGACCAGCCGCATTTCATCGAGCAGGCCACGCAGATCGCGCTGCTGTTCGGGGCAAAGCGCGCCGTAACGCACGCGGGCACGCAGACTGCCCAGCCAGCCGTCAATGCGCGTCTCCAGCGCCTTGTGGGTGGCAAATGGATACCAGACGGCGTCGCGGCCATCCAGCATGGCAGGCAATTGCTTGTCCATCTCGGCGACAGAAAACGCCGCATCAACGCCAAGCTGGGCAGGAGCCGCATCCGGCCCGAGTCGGAAACCATCCCAGATTTCACGCTCCAAGTCTTTCGGCTGGCAAAACAAGGTTGTCTTGCCATCGCCGGTGATCACCAGCCAGGCTTTGGGCTCGGTAAAACCTGTCAGGTAATGAAAATAACTGTCGAACCGGTAGAGAAAATCAGAATCGCTGTTGCGCTGCTGCTCGGGAGCCGTCGGCAAGATGGCGATGCCTTTGGGGCCGAGCAGGGCGGCCAGCTTGGCGCGGCGTTGGGTGTAGGGTGATGTTGCGGCTGAGGTGTTCAAGGTTTAGCTCCAGTTAGCAGGAATATGGGCCAAGTCGGTCAGGGGAATTGCCTCTACCGGTATACCCAAAGAGGTGCTGTCGGCAGACATGATGGTGTAACGACGTTCCCCCGGGTACACCACATACAAGGCATCAAGTTTCAGGTCTTGCAGGGCAATATACATGGAAGGTGTCATTCTCGGGGCATCTACACGTTTGAACTCAACGCCAACGCGCAAACCATGTTTGAACATCAACAAATCGAGTTCAGCACCGGCATGCGTCGCCCAAAAATAGGCCTCGTCAGGCTGCGCCACGTGCAGCACTTGTTCCAGGGCAAAACCTTCCCAGCTGGCACCGCTTTTGGGATGTTGCCATAGTGCATCGCTGTCTGCAACGCCCCACAAATAGTGGAGCAAGCCACTGTCGCGGATGTAGATTTTGGGAGCCTTGACTTGTCGCTTGCCAAGGTTCTCATGCCAGGGTGGCAGCTGGCGCACCAGTTGCAATCCGGTCATGAAGTCCAGATATTTGCGCACTGTAGGCTCACTCACGCCCAGGCTGCGAGCAGGTTCGGCGGCATTCCAGGTTTGGCCGTGGTAGTGCGCCAGCAGGCGCCAGAACCGTTGCATTACGGGCGCTGCAACGTTCAAACCCAGCAGCGGCATGTCGCGCTCAATCACCAATGACAGGTAATCACGCAACCAGCGCATGGCCGCCCTTGGGTTGCTGGCCAACACGGCGCGCGGAAAACCTCCGCGCAGCCAAAGCGCGTTAGCCTGAGCGGCTTGGTCGGTGTCAGTGTCCAAAACCTCAGCCAGTGTCAGACCACCCATGGAGAGCAGGCTCAAGCGGCCAGCCAGTGATTCGCTGGATTGCTGCATGAGCAAGGGCGAAGCACTGCCCAGCAGCAAAAACTGCGCAGAACGCTCATGGCGATCAATCAGCGTGCGCAGCAGGGGAAACAAGTCAGCGCGTCGTTGTACTTCGTCTATGACTATCGTTCGCCCCTGGGCCAACAGGGCATTCAAGGTCGCCATAGGTTGCGCCAAGTTTTCCAGCGACTGTGGGTCTTCCAGATCAAAGTACGCGCAATTGTGTGCGCTGGCGTAGCTCCTGGCCAACGTGGTCTTGCCCACCTGGCGCGCACCAAGCAAAGCCAGCGCGCGTGACCCTCTTAAACGCTCGGTTAAGACCTGAAACAGTTGGCTTCGATCAATCATTGGCGCATGATAACACCTTGAAAATCGAAATCTATGCTTTCGATTTTCAAGGTGTTATCGCCGAACATTTGGTCAATTTATTGGACTTGATTGAGCTGCTGCAGGCGCTGCGGCGTTCCTACATCAGTCCAACGACCAGCGTAAAGCTCGGCACTAACGAGCGCATTGTCGGCGGCGGCGCGCAGCAGCGGGGCCAAAGGGGCTTTCATGCCTTGCGGGTTGCCCGCATCAATGTCGCACCAGGGCGGCGCAAACAGTTTGCGGTGGTACAGGCCGATGGTGGAATAGGTGTACTTCAGCTCGGCCTGATTGCGTGCCAGGCCGTCGCTGCCCAGGCCAAAATCGCCTTTGACGTTGTGCTCGGGATTGGGCACCAGCCACAAGTGTGCCAGCAAGCCGCTGGCGGCAAAACGCTCTACGGCGGCCGGGCTAAACACAAAGTCAGGTGCAAATACATCGCCAGCCAGCACCCAAAAGATGTCAAACGCTTCTCCTTGAGTGTCCGTTGGGCACAGCAGCGGCAGCGCCCGCACGATGCCGCCCGCTGTTTCCAGCGCACCGCCAAAATCGCGCCCTTCGTGTGAGTACCGGATCTGCCATGGTTCGCAAATTGGATCATCATCGTGTGCCGGTGGTTGACGCACAAAAACGCTGCCAAATGTTTGCTCGATCTGGTCACCCAGCCACGCCGTGTTGACCACCAACTGGGTAAACCCACCGCGCGCCAGGGCTTCCATGGACCATTGCATTAGCGGCTTGCCACGCACTGGCAACAACGGTTTGGGTGTGACGTCGGTCAACGGGCGCATGCGTTCGCCGCGGCCAGCGGCCAGCAGCATCGCGGCAATGTGCTTTGTGGACATGGGCAATAGTTTTAGCGCATGCCAACCGATACTTTGCCAAACACCGCTTGCGCCTCGCGCGGCAGGCAGCGCCAGTACACCGGATTCGCGCTGACCTCGCCGCCCAGCGCAGCGGCAGCCTGCCAGCCCCAGCGCGGCCGGTATAAAAAGGCGCGCGCCAGACCAATCAAATCGGCATCACCGGCTTGCAAAATGTCCTCGGCCTGTTGTGCTTCGGTAATCAGACCGACGGCGGTGGTGACCATGCCACTGGTCTGGCGTATGTGGCGCGCAAACGGCACCTGGTAACCCGCGCCCAAGGTGATTTTTTGCGTCGGCGAGACACCCCCCGACGAGACATGGATGAAGTCGCAACCGGCGGCCTTCAAACGCTTGGCAAATTCGCCGCTTTGCGCCACATCCCAGCCGCCATCGACCCAATCCGAGGCTGAAATGCGCAGGCCCAACACGCCGTCAAACGCCTGGCGCACCGCCGCAAACACCTCCAGCGGGTAGCGGATGCGATTCTCAAAACTGCCGCCGTAGGCATCGCTGCGCTTGTTGGCAAGTGGCGACAAAAACTCATGCAGCAAATAGCCATGGGCGCTGTGGATCTCGACCGCTTCAATGCCCATGCGATCAGCGCGCTGCGCGGCCACCACAAAAGCATCCCTGACTTGTGCCATCTTCTCCAGCGTCATGGCGGTAGGCGGTGCCTCGCTGGGCAGATAGGCTTCGGCCGACGGCGCAAAGGTCTCCCAACCGCCCTGTGCGCTGGAGAGCAACTGCGCCCCGTTCCACGGCAACGCACTGGACGCCTTGCGTCCGGCATGAGCCAACTGAATGCACACCGGCACCGGTGGCGCCAGTTGGCGCGCGCGATGCAACTTGTCGGCCAGCGCGCTGGCGGTGTGCTCGTCCCACAAGCCCAGGCAGTTGGGTGAAATGCGCCCTTCCGGCACCACGGCGGTAGCTTCAATGGTGAACAATGCCGCACCACTGTTAAGCAGGTTGCCCCAGTGCATCAAGTGCCAGTCGGTCGCCTCACCATCACGCGCCGAGTACTGGCACATCGGCGCTACAACAATGCGGTTGGCCAACTGCAAACCGCCACGGGGAGAGGGCAGGTGCAGGGAAGAAAATAGTTTACTCATGGGGATGGACTTGAATTTGTTCGACGGCACTTAGCATAGCCCATGGTGTCGCTGGCGCAGCGCGGGGCCGTAAATGGGTGTGCCATTCGCGCCCCGGTAAAATGCCGTGTTTCCCCTTACAACCAGAACTACCCCGGAGTTGGCACCTATGGCTGATACAGAACAATCGAGCAGCACAAACCGCGCGGACATGGCCAACGCAATTCGTGCCTTGGCCATGGACGGCGTACAGGCGGCCAACTCGGGCCACCCCGGCGCGCCCATGGGCATGGCCGACATGGCGGTGGCCTTGTGGGGCCAGCAGCTCAAGCACAACCCCGTCAACCCGCACTGGTTTGACCGCGACCGTTTCGTGCTCTCCAACGGCCATAGCTCGATGCTGCTGTATGCCGTGTTGCACCTCACCGGCTACAAGCTGCCCCTCGCCGAGCTAAAAAAATTCCGCCAGCTCGGCTCAAAAACCCCGGGCCACCCCGAAGTGGGCGTAACCCCTGGCGTGGAAACCACCACCGGCCCGCTCGGGCAGGGTATTGCCAACGCCGTGGGCATGGCGCTGGCAGAGAAATTGCTGGCGCACGAGTTCAACCGTGACGGCCATGAAGTCGTCAACCACCACACCTTTGCTTTCATGGGTGATGGCTGCATGATGGAAGGCATCAGCCATGAAGCAGCTGCTCTGGCCGGTGCCTGGAAGCTAGGCAAGCTGATCGCCCTGTACGACGACAACGGGATCTCCATTGACGGCCCGGTGGCACCCTGGTTCATTGACAACACGGCGCTGCGTTTTGTGGCCTACGGCTGGAACGTGCTGGGCCCGATCGACGGACACGATGCCGATCTGGTGGCCAACACCATCGCCGAAGCCAAGAAGTCCAGCGAAAATCCGACGCTGATCATCTGCAAGACTTCCATCGGCAAAGGCAGTCCGAATCGTGCCAACACTGCCAAAGCCCACGGCGAGCCGCTGGGTGCCGAAGAGATCAAGCTCAGCCGCGAAGCGCTGGGTTGGCCGCATGCCCCATTTGTCATCCCCAAAGAGGTGTACGCCGCGTGGGACGCCAAGGCGGCAGGAGCTGCTGCCGAGAAGGTCTGGAACGACAAATTTGCTGCTTACAAGGGCGCCCACCCCGATCTGGCCAAAGAGCTGGTGCGGCGCATGAAGGGCGAGTTGCCCAAGAACTTCAACCAGGTTGCCGTGGACACCGCCGTGGCGGCCCACATCAAGGCGGAAACAGTGGCTTCGCGCAAAGCCTCGCAACTGGCGCTGGAAGCCTTCACCGCCGCGTTGCCGGAAATGCTGGGCGGCTCGGCCGACCTGACCGGCTCGAATCTGACCAACACCAAGAGCACACCCAGTTTGCGCTTTGACTTTACCGGCATCGGTAATGGCGGACGTCACATCAACTTCGGCGTGCGCGAGTTCGGCATGGCAGCTGTCATGAACGGCGTTGCGCTGCACGGTGGCTACGTCCCCTACGGCGGCACCTTCCTGACTTTCAGCGACTACAGTCGCAACGCCATCCGCATGGCGGCGCTGATGAAACTGCGCGTGGTGCATGTGTTCACGCACGACTCCATCGGCTTGGGTGAAGATGGCCCGACCCATCAGTCAATCGAACACGCCGCTTCTCTGCGCCTGATTCCGAACCTGGATGTCTGGCGCCCCGGTGATACAGCCGAGACCACCGTCGCCTGGACCGTGGCCCTGCAAAACAAAGCAAAACCAACCGCTCTGCTGCTGAGTCGCCAAAACATCCACTACGCGCCCAAGTCAAGTTTGGGCGACATCAGCAAAGGCGCCTATGTACTTGCGGAACCAAGCGAAGTGGGCATGAAGAAAAAAGCCCAGGCCGTCATCATTGCCACCGGCTCCGAAGTGCAACTGGCGCTCAAGGCGCAAGAGCTTCTGGCCACCAGAAAAATTGCAGTGCGTGTTGTCTCGATGCCCAGCAACACCACTTTTGACCTGCAGGGTGCAGCTTACAAGAGCGCAGTACTTCCAGCCGGGATACCCCGCATCGCAGTCGAGATGGGTGTGTCAGACGGTTGGTGGAAATACGGTTGCGCCGCAGTGGTGGGCATCGACAGTTATGGCGAATCGGCACCGGCGCCAGTGCTGTTCCAGCACTTTGGCTTTACGCCCGAGAATGTGGCGGACACGGTGGAAAAAGTTTTGCGCAAGTAGGATAGAGGGTCAGGTTTTAGAGTTTCACGTTTTAACTAGTGGAGAATTTGCAAATGACGATCAAGATTGGCATCAACGGCTTTGGCCGCATCGGGCGCAACGTTTTGCGCTCGGCCTTGCTGAATTTCAGCGATATTCAAGTGGTGGGCATCAATGACCTGCTCGACCCCGAGTATCTGGCTTACATGCTGCGCTATGACTCGGTGCATGGCCGCTTCAAAGGCGACGTAGCGGTCGACGGCAACACGCTGGTTGTCAATGGTCAAAGGATCCGCCTGACGCAAGAGCGCGACCCGGCCAATCTGAAGTGGAACGAAGTCGGTGCCGACGTCGTGATCGAGGCCACCGGTTTGTTCCTGGACAAGGCATCGGGCGAAAAGCACCTGGTGGCCGGCGCCAAGAAAGTCATCTTCTCGGCACCCAGCAAAGACGACACGCCGATGTTCGTCTTTGGCGTCAATGACAAAACCTACGCCGGTCAAAGCATCATCAGCAACGCCAGTTGCACCACCAATTGCCTGGCGCCTGTCGCCAAGGTTCTGCACGACAAGTGGGGCATCAAGCGCGGCCTGATGACCACCGTGCACGCCGCCACCGCCACCCAGAAAACGGTCGACGGCCCGAGCAACAAGGACTGGCGCGGCGGCCGCGGCATTCTGGAAAACATCATCCCCAGCAGCACCGGCGCCGCCAAGGCGGTTGGCGTGGTCATCCCCGAGCTCAACAAAAAGCTCACCGGCATGTCGTTCCGCGTGCCCACCAGCGATGTTTCAGTGGTTGACCTCACGGTCGAACTGAACAAAGAAGCCACCCTGAAAGAAATCTGCGCTGAGATGAAAGCGCAAAGCGAAGGCGCCTTGAAGGGCATCCTCGGATACACCGATGAAAAAGTAGTGGCTACCGACTTCCGCAGCGACCCCCGCACTTCGATCTTTGATGCCGACGCCAGCATTGCGCTGGACGGCACTTTCATCAAAGTTGTGGCCTGGTACGACAACGAGTGGGGCTACTCCAATAAGTGCCTGGAGATGGTGCGCGTTGTCGCCAAGTAGTCTGCTCCCGACTCAAGAAAAGCGCCTGCGGGCGCTTTTTTTTCGGCATGCTGGAAACTATTTTTCAACAGCTGCTTTGAGCCTGAGAAGTCCCACCTCGAAATCCTTGCCGACCATCTTGTCCATGCTGAAAAAAAGACCCATGATTTTCAGCAGGAAATTCTGTCGGCCGTCCATACCCCACGTAACCGAGGTGGTGTCGCCTGCGGCATTGAGTGTGAAGACGACTTTGTTATGGGCTTCAAACGGCTCCATCATGTGCAGGTCGAGCGCAACCCTGGTCGGTGGCGTGGTTGCAGTGATTTCGATACTGCCTTTGCCGACCTGTTTATTACCTTGCCATGCGTAGATCGCACCCGCGCCGCTGGTGTTGCCGCTGAACGTCTTTTGCATCGCCGGGTCTTTGTTGTAAGGTGTCCATGCATCCCATTGATGAAAGTCGTTGATAAGCGGAAAAATATTCTCTGGCGCCGACTTGATGTCCACAATGCGCTCGACGTGAAATGCGTCCGCTCTGGTGGCGGCAAAGATAACAACAACAGCAATCAGCACGGCGCCGGTGATGGCAATGGTCTCGATCATCTATTTTCTCCGGTGTGGTGGAAGAGTGGCACAGGCACAACTGCAAATTGTGCGAGTCGTCTAAAAGCGGACAAAAACACTGAACAGTGTCGGCACTTGGCAATGCCATAGCTGGCATATCAACAATTACCTTGATCTGCGCCCGCGCTTGTCAGCTCAAAACATATTGCCAGCCAAAAAATACCACCAGCCCGCTCAGAATGGTCAGTAACTGGCGCCTTGTTGCGGCACACAGCGCCACAGAAAACAGCGCGGCAACCAGTTGCGGATTGCGCCAACTCAACTCCATTGCAAGACCGTGCGGGGCCAATACCATGGGCACAATAATCGCGGTGAGTACCGTCACGGGCACAAAACCCAGAGCCAGCTTCAGCGTCGGCGAAAACCGCACGCGGTCGCCCAGAATGAAGACCAGCGCCTTGATGACAAACGTGATCAAGGCCATGCCCATGATGGTTACGGTAGCGCTCATGCCATGCTCCCTGTTGTCACCTTGTGTCGGCGCAATCGGGTCAGCAGCAAACCGATGGCCACACCGATCACAATGGCGGCCAGCAAGCCCAATTTGAACGGCAGGTCTTTCAGCAAATAGGAAACGCTTGCCGCCGCCACGGCCGCCGCAAAGCGGGGCAGGCGAAACAACTGCGGCACCACGATGGAGATGAAGGTCACCACCATCGCAAAGTCCAGACCGAGTGTCTGCAACTGCGGAAAAGCGGCGCCAAACAAAAGGCCCACCAAAGTCCAGCACTGCCAGTTCGCATACATGGAAAAGCCGGAGCCCAGAAAATACCAATGCCCCAGGGGCGCATCGGGGTGTTTGCTGTAATAGCTGTCGACAACAGCAAAGGTTTCATCGGTCAACAAAAAACCAAGCAACCAACGCCAGCGGCGCGGCAGGTGGCGCACATGGGGCAACAGCGCTGCCGCGTACAGCATGTGGCGCAGGTTCACGATGAAGGTGGCAAACCAGATCACCATGGTGCCGGCAAGCCCGGCCATGAGCCCAATGCCAATGAACTGACTGGAGCCGGCAAACACGCTAAGCGACATCAACTGCCCCTGCCAGGGCGCCAGTTGTGTGGTCCCGACCAAGGCGCCAAAAATCATGCCAAAGGGCGCGGCTCCGACCAGCATGGGCACGGAATCCCGGGCACCTTCCGTGAAGCTGGCGAGAGCAGAAGAGGGGGGCATTTGAAATTCCTGTCAGACGCGGTACCGTACCCAGGAGAAGGTGGCGAGATCGGTCATTCGAGTTCCTTGGGTTGGGCAGGGTGGATTTCCCTCTGAGCCGGGTATTTTGACGCGATCTCGGCATGGTTGCGCAACGGCGAATGCTGCTGCGCCCAGAACAGCGCTGCCACGCCCACTGCAGCTGTGATCAGCAACGCCCACAAGCCGTGGCCGTAGCCCGCCTGCGGTGTCCACATCCAACCTAGCGCCAACGGCGCGGCGGCGCGCGCTAACGCCAGCGGCAAGCCCAGTGCACCATTGAGTGTGGCGACATGGTCCAGGCTCACGTATTGCGCCATGGCGGTACCTTTAACGATGGTCAACATGCCGTTGCCCATGCCAAACAACACCACAAACAAAACCACCACGGCGGTTTGCGCAGCCCCCAACCAGGGCGCCACCAGCAAAGCGAGCAAGCCCGCAGGGATCAGTCCCGGTATCAGTCGGTTGGCCAGGTGCAAGTCGAAGTGATGTTCAAAGAAGTACAGCAGCAAGCGCCCCAGAACCTGAAACACGCCAAGGCTGGCCGGGATGGCGATGACCCACGCCTCGCTCAGTCCGTTTTCGCGCAGCAGGCTGATCATGTGGGCCGGCAGTGCCGAAGACACGGAGGTCATCAGAATCACAAAGCACCCCACCAGCAGGAAGGGTGCGCCAAGAAAGAGGTTCGAGAGACTACCGGCAACCGGTGCTTCGTCAACAGGAGTTTTAACCCGTGCAACGGGCGCGTTGCGCAACACCAGCGCATGCACTGGCGCACACACCAGCAGGTGCAATGCCGCCAGGCCGGTGATGGCGCTGCGCCAGCCCCAGCCCGAGATCAGCCAGGCGGTGAGCGGTATGAACACGGTACTGGCCAGACCGCCCAAAAAAGTCATGGTGATGATGGCGCGGCGAAAGTCGTATGGAAAACGCCGCGTGACGATGGCAAACACCGGCGTGTACAGGATGGCGGCCATGGCCGCGCCCAAACCGGCCCAGGCTAGGTAAAAACCCATGCGACTTTGCACAGCGCCCAGGCCCATCAGACAGACTGCCGCTAACACCGAGCCGGTGGTCATGACGATGCGTTCATGGCCCCGGTCAATCCAGCGCCCCACCGGGTAGGCCAGCAAACCTTCCACCAACAAGGCCAGGCTAAAGGCCACGGAGGCCTCGACCCGGCTCAGACCCAGCTCACGCTCCACCGGCCCCATGATCAAGGCAAACGTGTAGAAAACGCTGCCCCAGCTGATGAGCTGTGCCAGCGAGAGCCAACCGACCAGGCTGCGCTGGTAGGTGATTGAAATGTTCATCGGGCAATCGTACATTGCGGCCCACAACGCAGAAATATGTGGGCATTCTGGAGCGCTTGTTTCTGCTGCGCCTGGTGCTGGAAGACCGGCACTGGCGCGTCATCGGCTTCGAACTGAAATAGCCCGCCATCAACGCCAAAAAGTCAACATAACATGTTGTTTTATAAAGAAACTCGGTACAAAACTAAAAATGGTACTAATATACCGAAATGTTAGAAACAAGTGCCTCCATTTCGCGCCAATACATCGACGCTGTCGCGGTCTTCGAAGCTCTGGAAGAGGCTCTGGAAGAGGCGGCTCAGGTGCGCGGCGGCATGTACTGGCATGCGGGCCCGCCCTCTTCACCCGACGCCAAATACCTGGTGCGCACCACGCCTGCTGGTGCCGAGACCAGTCTGGGGCCACGCACCGCGGCGCTTGAAGCCATCTACGGGCGATTCACGCAAAGAAAGCGTGAAAGTGCCGAGCGCGTGTCTGGCCTGCAAGCTGCGCTCCTGCAACAACAGCGGCTCAATCGCGCCTTGCGCGTGGGCCGGGTTGACCCGCTGGTGGTCGCGTTACTAAATCGTTTAGCGAACACCAAACTGAGCGAACACTTTCGCGTCGTGGGCACCCATGCGCTGTACGCCTACGAGGCCGCCGCCGGGGTGCGCCTAGACGCCGAGGCCTTGGCCACCCATGACATCGATTTGCTGTGGGACACGCGTAAACGCATTATCTTTTCCACCCAATTGGCACGCCTGGACAGTTCCATGCTTGGCGTCCTGAAGAAAGTAGATGCCAGCTTTCGCATCCGCAAAAGCCAAAAATACACCGCCGTCAACAAAGACGGCTTTGAGGTCGACATCATCCGCCTGGAGCGTGTTGGTGACGATCCTCACCCCGTCAAACTCAGCGATGATGACGAAGACTTCTGGGTAGTACAGGCGCACCGCGCCAACCTGCTGCTGGATTCGTCCGGCTTCTCGGCCGTGATCGTGGCCAGCAATGGCACCATGGCGCGCATGAACACCGTGCACCCGGCAACGTTCGTGGCGTTCAAACGATGGATGTCGACTCAATCCGAACGAGAGGCCATGAAGCGCCGCCGCGATGCGCTGCAGGCCGACACCGTGCAAGAGTTGCTAGAAAAGTGCCTGCCTCAACTTTCGGTCAAATAGGCCAAAGCAGCACGCCTTACTTGGCAGGCCGGTGCAGCGCGCAGAGCTTGTTGCCGTCGGGATCGCGCAGATAAGCCAGGTAGAGCTTGCCGGCCGACCCTTCGCGAAACCCCGGGGGGTCTTCGCAAGTGGTGCCGCCGTTGGCAACGCCCGCCGCATGGAAGGCATCGGCTTGCTCGGAGGACTGCACGGCAAACCCGAGGGTGCTGCCATTACCGTGCGTAGCGGGCTCACCATTGATGGGCGTGGTGATGCCAAAGGTGCCAGTGGGGCTGCGATAGAAATACCGATTTTTGTTGGCAACCCCCGGGGCGATACCCAGCGTGCCGAGCAGCGCATCGTAAAACGTTTTCGAGGCCTCAAGATCATTAACACCAACCATCACATGACTAAACATGGTTTTCTCCGTTAGGGCCCGGCATGGGGCGAAGTTGAATCGTGAGGATGGTAATCGAAGGCTGTTCAACGCTTTGCAGTCGACCTGCGCTTTCGGGCCACCACAGCCGCGAATTGCTGTGTAAAAATGGCTCTGTTCGCGAATGGTATGGATTTTGTTGAACTTTTCGGGTTTTCAGAGGAGAATTGCGTATGCGCGCGTCTCAGTTCAAAAATCTGCTGGCCGACCTCCATAGTCTCAGCTCCGAGCAGTTGGCTGACCTACGGGCGGAAGCGGACCGCTTGCACCAGCGCACCCATGCCCTGGGCTCCCTTGATGCGGCGATGGTTGGCGCGGGCTGCCCGCATTGCAATAGCTTCAAATACACCAAGAACGGACTCGGGCGGGGTGTCCAACGCTATCGCTGCAAGGACTGCGCGCAGACCTTCAACGCCGCGACAAACACGCCCCTTGCCCACCTTCACTCTAAAGACCAGTTCTTTCAGCACGGGGAGTGCCTGCAGAAGGGCTTGACCATCAGGCAGACGGCCGAGGAAATGGGCGTAGCCGTAAGCACGGCATTCAGATGGCGACACCGGTTTCTCGCGTCTGTTGTTGGACACCAACCCAAGGAGGTGACGGGCATCTTTGAAGCCGACGAGACCTACTTCCGGGAGTCCCAGAAAGGCAGCCGAAAGCTCAAGTCCCCCGAAGACCCTAGCAAGCCACGGCGCGCCCGCCATCACGGGGGCAAGCCCCCTACAAAGGCGAAGGGCGGTAAAAGCGCCTCTCGCAAGGACTTGGTGCCGGTGCTCGTCGGGCGCCTGCGCGGTCAACCCTACGTAGCAGACCAGGCATTAGGGGCGATGACCATTGTGCAAGCCACGCAAGCCCTGCGAGGCGTAGTGGGGTCGGGGACCTTGGTACGCATCGACGGCAGCGCAGCACTACGTGGGGCTGCGAAGACGTTAGGCGCGGCCTATCACTCGGTCGCGGCTTCGTATGGTCCACGCGTAGTGGACGGGGTTTACCACGTCCAATCCGTAAACAGCCATCACGAGCGCCTCAAGACTTGGCTCAACCGAGACCGCCGAGGCGTAGCCACGAAATACATGCCGAATTACCTTGCTTGGATGCGTATGGCCGAGTTGTACAAGGGCGACCTAAAGCCCGAGTATTTTGTCATTTCAGGACTTGGCAGACAGCTCATCAATTGCTAGAACAGGTCGCTATGGGTTCCTGTTCTAATGAGCTTAAGCGTCCCAGTATTGACAGAGCCGTCCTTGTCATAGATGAGGAGCCAATCAGGCTCAACGTGACACTCCCAAGCGCCCTCGTACTCACCTGACAATTCATGGTCGTAATGACGTTTCTCCAACGGTCGGTCGTTCATTAACTCCTTGACGACCGCACGCATCTTCGTCCAATCGTAGCGCCCAGAGCCCTTGATGCGCTTCTTGTCGGTCTTGAATTGCCTCGTTTCCTTGAGAATTCTGGTCATGCGTCAGGCTCAAAAGTCGTCAAAGGAGACCTCGGTCACCTTGCCAGACTTCGCCGCCTTGATGGCGGCCAGTGTGGTGGGATTGGGTCGCGGCATGTCAATGGGCAGGCCTCCCTTCTCAACGACGCCGCGCAGGAATAGACGAATGGCGGTGCTCACGTCCAAGCCAACAGCCTTGAGAACGGCTGCGGCCTCACGTTTGAGCTCCGGCTCAACCCTAGACCGAACATCGACAGTAAGCATATTGGACTCCTTGGTGTAATGGCTTGATACCCTAGTGTAGCTACATTGTAGCGGTAATCGTTATGATGTGCAACATGATGCCACATACAATCAATACGAAATGAGAACAGAGCGGTAAAAATACAGTATCTATTGAAGCGCGATGTCAACACATCTGCCACAGGAGCGCGTCCATGAAAATCTTGCCCACTGAGTTCGATGGTCAATCCATCCGCCGCGTGTACGACGAAGACACTGAGACCTGGTGGTTTTCGGTGATTGACGTGGTGCAGGTGCTGACGCAGCAGGCCGACGACCTGACCGCGCGCAAATACTGGAACCAGCTCAAACGCCGCCTCGATAAGGAAGGTAGCCAACTGGTGACAACTTGTCACCAGTTGAAAATACCGGCCGCCGACGGCAAACAGAGACTCACCGACGTAGCCACCGCCGAAACCCTGCTCCGTCTCGTGCAGTCGGTGCCCAGTCCCAAAGCCGAGCCCATCAAACTGTGGCTGGCCAAGGTGGGCTACGAGCGCATGCAGGAAATGGCCGACCCCGCGCTGTCGCTGGACCGCGCGCGTCAGACCTGGCAGCAACATGGTCGCAGCGACAAGTGGATTCAGCAACGCATGACGGCCAAGTTACCCGCAACAAGCTCACCGACTACTGGCGCGAGCACGAGATCAAGGCAGGCCAGGAGTTCGCCATCCTGACCAACATCATTCACCAGGAATGGACCGGCGTGAGCGTCAACGACCACAAACAGGCCAAGGGTCTGACCAGCCACAATCTGCGCGACCACATGACCGAGGCCGAGCTGATCTTCACCGCGCTGGCCGAGCTCTCCACCCGGCAGATTGCCGAAACGACGGATGCCACCGGCATGGCTGACAACAAAGCCGCCGCCAAAGCCGGCGGTCGTATTGCCCGTCAAGCCCGCCGGCAGCTTGAAGATCAAACCGGCAAGTCGGTGGTGTCGGGACAGAACTACTTGGCGCCAAGCGCGGTGAAGGCGCTGAAAGCCAGGAAGAGGTAGAAGTCAAGTGGAAGCCTTGCATGCCCAAAGGATTGGTCAGACAGCGTCTGGCTTATCCGAGATCCAGACACCAGGTTGGCGCTGGGCCATTTCAGATTGTCCAGACACTCTCTGGACAATCTGAACGCCAATTTTCTGACTCCGACCTTGAAGCAGCCATCACCGACCTCGGCAGGCTCACGCATCAGGATTTGAGCCAGATGCAGATGTACGTCAACAGCGCGCGATCTTGCGGGAGATGCTTGGACGGCAAGTCGTCGGCGAGCGTGGGTTCCAGCCGCTCGGCCAGTCGGCGCTCGCCCGCTGTCATGCGCGATACGCAGGCGCCAAGCGCCAGTGTGAGGGTTGCCATGCTTGTAATCCCGCCCCTGAGATTGTGTCGGCCCATTATGGGCCTGTTGCTCAGTGCAGTGCCCCTAGGCGCTGTTCGACCGCGACCCGCGATCATCACAACTTTTTGACCGCCTGCCTCTCCAGGATGACCAGTGCGATGCCGCCCAGAATGGCGGTGGACGCCAGCACCGAGCGTACGCTGATCGACTCGCCCAGCACGACGATGCCGCCCAGCGCGGCAATCACCGGCACGCTGAGCTGCACGGTCGCGGCGTGCGTGGCTTTCATGGCGGGCAGGACGCGGTACCAGATGGCGTAGCCGATGCCGGAAGCGATCGCGCCTGACAGGACGGCATACGCCAGGCCGGCGCTGTCAAGCGAAACCTGGTTCAACATCAGCAGGCTCAAGGCGGCGGCAATCGGGACGCTGCGCATGAAGTTGCCGGCCGTCACCGCGGTCGGATCGCCCGAGCCTTTGCCGCGCAATGAATAGATGCCCCAGGCAGCGCCAGCGCCCAGCATCAGCAGGGCGCTGTCCAGCGGTGGCGCCGCCAGACCCGGCAACATCAGGCCCACCAGCCCGCCCAGGGCAAGCACAAAGCCGACCAGTTGCAGTCGGCGCAAGCGCTCTCCTTTGCAGACGCCATAAGTGATCATCGTCGCCTGAACCGCAGCAAACAGCAGCAGCGCACCGGTGGCCGCCGAAAGACGGACGTAGGCAAAAGAAAACCCCGCCGCATAAACAAACAAGGCCAGTGCCGATGGCCAGTTGCCAGCACCGGCAGAGGGTCGGCGATTCAATCGCACCAGCAGCGCCAGCATCAAGGCGCCGGACAGCAAGCGAAGGGTGGTGAAGCTGGCGGCATCGATGCTGGTTTGTTTGAGCGCGATCCGGCACAGCAGCGAATTGCCGGCAAAGGCCAGCATGGCGAGCGAGGTCAGGACAATGATTCGGGCGCGGGACATGGCCGTAGTTTGACTTTGTTGCGCATCCCGTGATCGATGAAGGTCTTTAGGTTCATCGACGCGTGCTGTCCTTGCAACTAGACTCTGAACTGTGCCGCATCCATCAGAACCCATCACATGAGCACTGCCAAAGCATGAATGCTGGTGTGCTTTACGCCGCGCTGGCTTACACGGCCTGGGGTTTTCTCCCAGTCTTTTTCAAGCAACTCAGTCATGTCAATGCGCTGGAGGTCGTGCTGCAACGCATGGTGTGGGCACTGATTTTCCTGATGTGCGTGCTGGCCGTGCTCAAGCGCTGGGCCTGGCTGCGCGGCGTCGCCCGAGAGCCCCGGGTTCTGCTGGCATTTGGGGCGTCAGCGCTGCTCTTGTCGGTCAATTGGACGGTCTACGTGTGGGCGGTGCAGAACGCCCATGTGCTCGATGCCAGTCTGGGTTACTTCATCCTGCCGCTGGTCAATGTGGCCATCGGGTTTGCCTTTTTGAATGAGCGTCCGCGCCGTGGTCAGTGGCTGGCGGTGGCGGTGGCCGCAGCCGGTGTGCTGTGGCTGACGGTGCAGGCGGGACGGCTGCCCTGGGTTGCTTTGGTGCTGGCGATCAGCTTTGGCATCTATGGGCTGCTACGCAAGCTGGCCAAGCTGGGTGCGCTGGAAGGCCTGACGCTGGAGACCCTGCTGCTGTCACCTTTTTCCATTGGGTTGCTGGCTTGGTGGGCCTGGCACGGGCAAGGCGCCCTGGTGCAAGGCGACCGGGCCACCTTGGGCTGGCTGTTGCTGGCCGGGCCGCTGACCGCCATCCCCTTGCTGCTATTTGCCGCCGGTGCACGCCGCATACCGATGGCAACCCTCGGCATCCTTCAATACATCTCGCCCAGCCTTCAACTGCTGCTGGGCGTGTGGCTGTATGGCGAAGCGTTTGAGCCAGCACGCGCCATCGGCTTTTATCTGATCTGGACTGCTTTGCTGCTGTACAGCGCAGAAAGTTTGCTGAATGGGCGCAAGCAGCTATTAAATAAATAGCAATCACATCAGCGGCTACCAGGCGTCAATCGCCAAGCCGCGTGCCGGTGGTAATTCGCGTTGGGTCTGCAACGCCCGCACCAGCCAGGCGCGAGTTTGCGCGGGGTCGATCACGGCGTCGATTTCCAGCGTGGCGGCCATGTGGATGGCGCTGCCACTTGAGTACTGCTGGGCCACCAGTTGGTCGTATAGTGCCGTGCGCTGCGGTCCTTCCGGCACTGCTTCGAGCTCTTTGCGGTAGCCCAGGCGTACCGCGCCTTCCAGGCCCATGGCACCAAACTCAGCCGAAGGCCAGGCCACCGTGAACAGGGGCGAATGAAAGCCGCCGGCCGTCATGGCCATGGCACCCAGGCCGTAGCCTTTGCGCAGCACCACGCTCAAGTACGGCACGCGCAAATGCGCTGCCGCCAGGAACATGCGGCTCACATGGCGCACCTGCGCCTGGGTCTCGACCTCGGGCCCGACCATGAAGCCGGGCGTGTCCACCAGGCTCAGCAAGGGCAGGCCGTGCGCGTTGCACAACTGCATGAAGCGCGCCGCCTTGTCGGCCGCACTGGCGTCAATGGCACCGCCCAAATGCAGCGGGTTGTTGGCCAGAATGCCGACAGGTCGCCCCTCAATGCGCGCCAGCGCCGTGTGAATGCCTTTGCCAAAGCCGCTGCGCAGTTCCAGCAAGCTGCCCTGGTCTGCGATGCTCGCCATGACGGCGCGTGTGTCGTAGACGCGCAAGCGATTTTCTGGCACGACGTCGCGCAAGGCCAGTGCATCCGGCGCCTGCCACTGCTTGACACGCCCTTGAAAGAACGACAGATAGTGCCGCGCGGCGACAGTAGCCGCGTGCTCATCCGCCACCAGAATATCGATGACGCCGTTGCCGTGCTGCACCTCGCTGGGGCCAATCTGTTCCGGCTTGAAAACGCCCAGACCACCGCCCTCCACCATGGCCGGGCCGCCCATGCCGATGTTGCTCTTTTGCGTGGCAATGATCACATCGCAGCAGCCCAGCAGCGCCGCATTGCCGGCAAAGCAGCGCCCCGCCACAATGCCCAGCACCGGCACCTGGCCATTGAGCCGTGCAAAGCCGGCAAAGGTGGTCACATGCAAACCAGCCACGATGGGCATGTCCACATCGCCAGGGCGACCGCCACCACCTTCGGCAAACAGCACCACCGGCAATTTTTGTTGCAACCCAATGCCTAACATGCGGTCGGTCTTCTGGTGGTTGCGCATACCTTGCGTGCCGGCCAGCACGCTGGCGTCGTAGGCCATCACCACGGCGCGACTCTGCTCTTCTCCAAACAGCGTCTGGTTGATGCTGCCGATACCGGTCACCATGCCGTCGGCCGGCGTGTTTTTGATCAGGTCTTCCTCGGAGCGGCGGCTGCGCTGCGCTGCCACCGCCAGCGCACCATATTCCATGAAGGAGTCTGCATCGCACAAGTCGGCGATGTTCTCGCGTGCTGTTCGCTGACCCAAGGCGTGGCGCTTGGCGACGGCATCGGGGCGATTCGCGTCCAGCGTGGGTGCATGGCGCTCCAGCACGCGTTGCAGGTCGGCACGCAAGGCTGAGGTGGCGCGTTCTGTTCCAGACACAGGGGCCCCATAGATTGATTTTTTCGGCTGGGATTGCGTATGCAACTCGATGCTTGAAAGCACATCGCCCTCAGCCACCAGTGCGCCGCCTTCAAAAAAAAGTTCAGTTACACGTCCACCATGCTCGGCACGAATTTCGTGCTCCATCTTCATGGCTTCCAGAACGAGCAGCAGGTCACCTGCGTTGACGCTGTCGCCGGCTTGCACATGCCATTGGACAATCTGCGCTTGCAGGGGGGAACGGATTTCAGTCATGCCCGGATTTTGCGGCAACCAGCTTTCAGGTCACGTCAATCACGTGACAGGGCGTTGCGCGACAATGCCGACATGAACCTCGTCCCCCTGATTCAACTCAACCGTGGCGGCACGCTGGAGTGCCTGCACTTCGGCGCCGTCGCCGTTGTCAACACGCAAGGCAAAGTGGTGGCACAAGCGGGCGACCCGCACTGGCTGACCTTCTCGCGCTCAACGCTCAAGGCTCTGCAGGCTTTGCCCTTCATGCAAGCCGACGGGCCGCGCCAGTTTGGATTTTCAGGGGAGCAGGTGGCTTTGATGTGTGCCAGCCATAACGGCGAGGAGCGCCACGTTGCCGTCGCCCAGGGCATGCTGGACAAAGCTGGTTTGACCTACAAAGCCTTGCGCTGCGGTTGCCACGTGCCGGGCATCTTCAGCCTGCTTGATACAGCGCCGCCGCCCGGTCTGGTCTATGACGAACGCCATAACAACTGTAGCGGCAAGCACGCCGGTTTTCTTGCTTACTGCGTGCAACACGGCTTGAGCCTTGACGATTACATCGACCCGGCACATCCGCTACAGCAAGCCATTCGGCTCGACGTGGCGCGTGCGGTCGGCATGGCTGCCAATGAATTCAAAATGGGCGTCGACGGCTGCTCGGCCCCCAACTACGCGCTGCCTTTGTCGCGTCTGGCGTATGGCTACGCGCGGCTGGCCAGCGGCGCCAGAGACCCAGAATTTGGTGAAAGTTTTGCAGCATTGAGTGAGGCCATGACGGCGCACCCGGATCTGGTGTCAGGCACCGGTCGCAACGATTTGGCGTTTATGCGGGCCGGCCGCGGTGACTGGGTGAGCAAGATTGGCGCCGACGGTGTGCAGGTGCTGGGCAGCAAAAGCCGGGGCGAGGCCTTTGCCATCAAGATCATCGACGCCAACAAACCCGCCCTGTTTGCCGCCAGCGTGGCAGTGCTGGAGCAACTCGGCTGGCTTGACGACGCACAGCGCGAGGAACTCAAGCCCTGGCGCGCGCAGGCCATCGTCAACGCCCGCGGACTGCTGGTCGGCGAGCGCCTGCCGGCCTTCAAATTGCAGCCGTCATGACTTGCGCTATGTCAAATGATGTCAAACCAGGGCGTCGACGGTCTCGGCGAGAGCAGGAATAGTGGTTATCCACCATTGCAAAAGAAGATTTCACTTCTAAAGTCGAGCGTCAGGCAGGCTGGCGTTACAGTTAGCTTTTTTGGTGCCCCCCAATCTACAGGAGATATCGAATGAAGGTTTCCAAGCTTTTACTGGGCCTGCTGCTCAGTTGCGCGGCGCTGGGCATCAGTGCCCAGACCATCATCAAGTTCAGCCACGTCGTCGCAGCCGACACGCCCAAAGGCAAGGCTTCCGAGTTCTTCGCGAAGAAGGCGGCTGAACTGACCCAGGGCAAAGTCAAGGTCGAGGTCTATGCCAACAGCGCCTTGTACAAAGACAAGGAAGAAGTAGAGGCGCTGCAGATTGGCGCGGTGCAGATGCTGGCACCGTCACTGGCTAAATTTGGCCCGTTGGGCGTGAAAGAGTTCGAGGCCTTTGACTTCCCTTTCATGTTTGATGACACGGCTGAGTTGCACCTGATCACCCAGGGTCCGATTGGTGCTAGTTTGCTGGCCAAGCTGGAGCCCAAGGGCATCAAGGGGCTGGCTTACTGGGACAACGGCTTCAAGTCGTTCTCGGCCAACACGCCGCTCAAGATGCCGGCCGACTACAAAGGCAAGAAGTTCCGCATCCAGTCAAGCAAAGTGCTTGAAGAACAAATACGGTCAGTCGGCGGGATTCCTCAGGTGATGGCTTTCTCCGAGGTCTATCAGGCCTTGCAGACTGGCGTGGTGGATGGCACTGAAAACCCGATCTCCAACTTCTACACGCAGAAAATGCATGAAGTGCAGAAGCATCTTTCAGTCACCAACCACGGCTACCTCGGCTACGCAGTCATTGTGAACAAGAAATTTTGGGACGGTCTGCCGGCCGACGTGCGCGGTCAACTGGAGCAGGCCATGAAAGAAGCCACCGTCTATGCCAACAAAATTGCCCAGGAAGAAAATGACCAGGCACTGGCGGGCGTGAGGAAGAGCGGCAAGACGATCGTCTACGAGCCGACCAAAGAAGAGCGTCTGGCACTCAAGAAAGCGATGGCGCCGGTACATATCAAGATGGCCGATCGCGTTGGCAAGGAAACACTGCAACAGTTCTACAAGGCTACGGGATTTGATCCAGCCAAGCTTTGAAAGATTTGCCAACGCGCGTCCGTTGTACTGACGCCTCTTCGGAGTTGAAATTATGAAGTTTCTTGATCACCTGGAAGAGTGGATCGTCACCTTCCTGATGGGCGGTGCAACGCTGATCATCTTTGTGGCGGTGGTGCATCGTTACGCAGCCGGCCTGGCGATTCCCGGTGTGCAGGACTGGCTGCTGTCGCTCAGCATGAGCTGGGCGCAGGAGCTCACCATCATCATGTTTGTCTGGATGTGCAAATTTGGTGCCGCCTACGGCGTGCGCACCGGCATTCACGTCGGCGTGGATGTGTTGATCAACCGTCTGGATGAAAAGATGCGCTCCAAGTTCATTATTTTTGGACTATGCGCGGGTGCCGTCTTTACCGGCATTGTCGCGGCGCTGGCGAGTGGCTTTGTGTGGGACAACGGCGCGCATCACGCCTGGTTAAAGCTGCTGGGCATGCCGCTGGACGGCCTACCGGAGGGGCCCACCACGCCCGACCTTGAGTGGCCGACCTGGATGGTTTACAGCGCTGTTCCATTGGGCAGCAGCCTGATGTGTTTTCGTTTCCTGCAAGTGATGGTTGGATTTGTCAAGACGGGTGAGCTACCGCACCATGACCACGGTCATGTCGACGGTCTGGAAGAAGTGATGCCGATTGACATCAACCCCTATGCCATGAAGGACAACCTGCACCCTGATGAAACCGCTGACGGCCAAGGAGGATCGAAATGAACTCCGCCATCATTTTTGTGCTGCTGCTGGTGCTGATGCTCACCGGCATGCCGATCTCGATTTCGCTGGGTCTGACGGTGCTGACCTTTCTCTTTGGCTTTACCCATGTGCCGCTTGAATCGGTGGCGCTCAAGCTGTTCACCGGCATTGAGAAGTTCGAGATCATGGCGATTCCGTTCTTCATCCTGGCGGGTAATTTTCTGACCCACGGCGGCGTCGCCCGGCGCATGATCAACTTTGCCTCCAGCATGGTCGGTCACTGGTATGGCGGCCTGGGTCTGGCGGGCGTGCTGGCGTGCGCGCTGTTTGCAGCGGTCTCGGGTTCCTCCCCGGCGACGGTGGTGGCGATCGGCTCGATCCTGTTGCCGGCCATGGTCAAGGCGGGGTTTCCGAAGAGCTTTGGTGCGGGGGTCATCACCACCTCTGGCGCGCTGGGCATCCTGATTCCTCCAAGCATCGTGATGGTGATGTACTCGGTCGCCACCAACACTTCCGTCGGCGCCCTGTTCATGGCCGGCGTCGTGCCCGGCATTGCGCTGGCCTGTGTGCTGGGCGGCGTGACCTGGTACCGCGCCCGAAAATTCAACTACCCGCGCCTGCCCAAGGCGACCTGGGCCGAGCGCTTCAAGGCCTTCAAAACTTCGGCCTGGGGTTTGTTGCTGATCGTGATCGTGATGGGCGGCATTTACACCGGCATGTTCACACCGACCGAAGCAGCGGCCATGAGCGCGGTTTACGCTTTTGTGGTGGCGGTGTTTGTCTACAAAGACATGAAGCTCAAAGACGTGCCGCGGGTGCTGCTGAACTCGGCCAATATGTCGGCGATGCTGCTCTACATCATCACCAACGCCGTGCTGTTCTCCTTCATCATGACCAACGAGAACATCCCGCAGGCGCTGGCCAACTGGATGCTGGGTAACGGCCTGGGCATGATCAGCTTCCTGCTGGCGGTCAACGTCATGCTGCTGCTGGCGGGCAACTTCATGGAGCCGTCCAGCATCGTGCTGATCTTCGCGCCGATCCTGTTTCCGGTGGCCATGAAGCTGGGAATTGATCCGGTGCACTTCGGCATCATCATGGTGGTGAACATGGAAGTCGGCATGTGTCATCCGCCGGTCGGTTTAAACCTTTACGTGGCTTCGGGCATTACCAAGATGGGGATCACCGAGCTGACGGTAGCGGTCTGGCCCTGGTTGCTGGCGATGCTAGGTTTTCTGGTGGTGGTGACCTACTGGCCGGGACTGTCAACCTGGTTCCCGCGCATGCTGGGCATGATGTAGCGTGGTGGTTTGAATTCACATAGGCTTTACACAGACCTCTGAAAATGGTCTGAATGGTTGTCAAGCATCCCCTAATCCGTGGCCGGCAGCGGTCGCTTCCCGGCTTGTTTCTGGGCTTGCTGCTGCTGGCAACGGTATCCTTTGCACAAGGCCAAACGCAGACCCCAGAGCCGTCGGCCGCAGCGACCGAACTAAAGCCCGTGACCGTGACCGGGGCTGCAGCGGACGAAACCCAGAGTCGGCGCCAAGCCACCGCCAGCAAAATCATTGTCGGGCGCGACGAGATCGAACGCTTCGGCGATACCACCATGGGCGAGCTGCTCAAGCGCCTGCCGGGAGTCACCATGCCGGGGCGTCCCGGGCGCGGTGGTGCCCCGCGCATGCGCGGGCTGGGCGGTGGCTACACCCAGATCCTGATCGATGGCGAGCCGGCGCCGCGCGGCTTCTCGCTGGACGAACTCTCGCCGGAGCAAATCGAGCGCATTGAAATACTGCGCGCACCCACCGCCGAGACTGGTGCCCGAGCCATCGCCGGCACCATCAACATCATCACCCGCGGCGGCTACAGCAAAAAGCTCAACGATCTTCGAGTCGGCGTTGGCCTGGAGAACGGCAACACCCAGCCGGGTTTCTCCTGGACCCGCAACGACACGGCCGGTGCCTGGAACTACAACCTTTCCATCTCGGCTCAACATGGCGAACGCAGCAACGACAGCACCAGCCACACGGTCACCGACAATCTGGTGAGCGGCGAGCTTATCGACCAGACCGAGCGCACCCTGTCCACGGGCAAGCGCGACGGCGTGCAGGTCAACGCCCGACTGCAATGGCGCGCAGAAACTGGCGATGTGCTGGTGCTGACACCGATGCTGGTGCACTCCCAGAGCAGCAGCACAAGCAACAGCAGCCTGCTGCAATCGGGCGGCATCACACCCTACGACAGCAGCACTGGCTCGGGCAGCAGCAGTTTTACCAGCCGCCGTCTTGCTGCCCAATGGACGCACCGGTTGCAAGACGGCGGCAACTGGCTGATGAGCGCCAACCTGAGCCAAAGCGATTGGGACAACGCCGTGCTGCGGCAGAACTTCGGTGGCGCTGGCCCGTCGGTGGGTGTCTCCGACAGCCAGTCGGACCAGCATGATTTGAATTTCAGTCTCAACGCGAAACTGACCAAGACATTGGCCGACGAACACAGCCTGGTCAGCGGCCTCGAGTTGCAAGCCAACCGGCGCCGCGAGGCCGCTACCGTGCTGCAGGATGGCCAGTCGCCCTTGACCGAGTTCGACGGCAATCTGACGGCTTCGAGCCTGCGCGCGGCCCTCTTTGCACAGGACGAATGGGCGGTCTCGCCGCAGTTCGCCGCCCATGCCGGCTTGCGCTGGGAAGGCATCTCGACGCAGGGCACAACCGCCGTCGGCACAACCGACATCTCGAACCGCAGCAGCGTCTGGACACCGCTGCTGCATGCGGTGTGGAAACTTGATGCCAAAGGTCAGGACCAGATCCGGGCCAGCCTGACGCGCAGCTACCGTTCACCCAATTTGCAGGACCTGATTGCACGCCCGACCCTCAACCCCATGTTCCCGGGGCGTGGCACGAACGACGAAATGCACCCCGACCGCGCCGGCAATCCGGCCCTCAAGCCCGAGCTGGCCAGCGGACTGGACATTGCCATGGAACGTTACCTGAGCGGCAGCGGCATGCTCAGCGCCAATCTGTTTTATCGCCACATCAACAACTTGATGCGCAGCCAGTCGGCCCTGGAAAGCGTGTCCTGGGCCGACCAGCCACGCTGGGTGGCACGGCTGCAGAACATCGGCGACGCCATCACGCAGGGACTGGAGCTGGAGGCCAAGTTTCGCGCCAGCGACCTGTGGCCAGCCGCGCCACGACTTGATGTGCGCGCCAATGCCAGCTTGTTCACCTCCCGTGTGACAGGCGTGCCCGGGCCCGATAACCGGCTGGTGCAGCAACCCGATGCCACGGCGAACCTGGGCGCTGACTACCGGCTGCGTGATCTGCCACTGAGCTTTGGTGGCAACCTCAACTGGACACCAGGCTATAGCACCCGCCTGAGCGACGGCCAGAGCGTTGTCCAGGGGGCCAAATTGGTGTTCGACAGTTTTCTATTGTGGACCATCAGCCCCGGCAACCAGCTCCGCGTGTCGCTGGGCAACATGGCGGCGCGCGACTATGTTTCAACCACGCTACTGGAATCGGTGAATCCTGCCGGTCAGGCCTTGCGGGAGAGCCAGACCACCACGGCGCCCTCCTGGCATAGCCTGCAAGTGCGGCTGGAAATGAAGTTGTAAACCGGATCATCGGGAATTATCCGAACGAATTGCGATACGCCTTTTCTGTCTGACCCTACCTCACAAGCAATGCCGCCCGGGCCGTGTCCATCTGCGGGTCGCGACCGCTTAAAAGCTCTTCTATGCTCCGATTCGGCACTTCAATGTCGGGCTCGATGGCGTGGCCTGGCTGATCCTTGCCCGAGACCGGGCCGAGCACCACTCCGGAGGGAATCGTCAAGGCATAGCCGTCGGCCAGCGGCAGGAACGACATTTCAGTCAAGCCACCGCCAGTCGTTTGGCCCACGATCTTCGCGTGCGCAAGTTCGCGCACGGATAGCGCAAGGGCTTCGCCGGCCGAGACGAGGTGCTCATTTATCAGAACGACGATCGGTCGATCCGGCCAGATGCGTTCGCCCTCCCGCTTCACGGCGCGCGCGGGCGCGCTGAGCGGTTGTTGAATGGAGTAAATGACATCGCCATCGCATAGCGCGGACGCCATGGCCACCTCGCCGGAGCCACCCAGCGCCGACCGCAGATCAATAATGAGTCCACGCGCGTCTTGCGCGGCGAGCGCGATGAACGCCCGGCGCGCCAGGTCGGCGGTGTTGTGCGCCGCGTCGTCCGATCCCGCGAACCAGCGCACAAAGACGTAGCCGATGCCATCGTCGAGCAAGCGGCTCTCAACCGGCGCAACGTCGGCCTGGATAAGCCGGAGCAAAATCGTGGTGGGGCGGCCCGCCCGTTCAATATCAAGTTTCAGCTCGACGCCAATCGGCAGGGCGTTGAGCAGAAATACGTCCACCCGGGCGGCTGGTACTCCATCGATGCGATGAAGCACATCGCCCGCACGAAGACCACTCACCTCAGCCGACGCGCCGGGGATGACGTCGAATACGATGAGCCGACCATCCGCCAGCGGATAGAGATTGAATCCTGGAGCGGCGCGCGGCTTACCCGACATGAGAGCACCGATCCCGCGTCGCCTTTGCGGTGAGGCAAGACCAACGTGTGCCGTGGCCGCTGCCCGCGCCATGGTATCCAGCACGGGCCAAGGAGTCTGCAAATCTGCCACGCGTTGCGCGAGCCAGTCTGCATCGCGCCCAAAGTCGGTGCCAAATTCGGCAGGCAGTGGCCGCGTCCGCTCCGGCGCCAACGCGGCGAGTTT
>SESD01000337.1_pt1 | contig 29003 bp, 40 predicted proteins | sample 3171411 | NCBI WGS metagenome assembly SESD01 (sample SAMN06051880, study PRJNA518727) | freshwater metagenome | biome: subpolar coniferous forest; feature: holomictic lake; material: water; isolation source: holomictic Lake 442, 16.5 m depth | place: Canada: near Kenora, Ontario | collected...
TTTTTTGGCTGATGTATTCACCCACATTCCAATACAACTCAATCAGGGTGGTGTTGACTGCCTGACAGGCGCGCTGACGGGCGGACTCTATCAGACGAACAATTTCGCTAAACGGGCTATCCGGGTTGGGCATCACAGGGTTGGGCGTACTCATTGCGTGACCTCACCCAGCAGCGCGGCGATTTCCGCTTCCACGGCTTTCAAATCGGCGTCGATGTCGGCCAGTTTGCGCGGCGGCTGGTACTGATAAAAATAGCGATTGAAATTGATCTCGTAACCGACGATGCCGATCTGTCCGTCCTTCTCGTCGCGCTTACTCTCATCTATCCAGGCGTCAGGCACATGCGTCAGCACCTCGCGCGCAAAATATTCATTAATGCCTTGATTTAAATGTATATTTTCGTTTTCACGCAGATCAGGATCGGCAAGACAGCTGCCGTCCGCCTCCCTGACGGGTTCCGCCTCTGGACATTTCGTACCGAAACAGGCGAACACCGCCTTTTGTCCGGCCTTGCCCAGCTTCTTGATTTTGGCGGCCTTCAGGAATCCCGGCAGCTCATCGAACACCCGACCTGTTAAGGCAGCGAAGGCATCGGCCTGTTCCGCGCCTTTAGTCTCACGATAAATGGCGAGATTATCCGAAGTGACTGCAAAGCGCAGGCGCAACGGGCGCTCGACGGTGATGCGCCGGTAGCCAAAATCGGTGGTGTTGAAAATTTTGCTGACCAGCGCGTTTTCACGGCCATCGTGCAGACGGGCGATGTCGGCGATCTGACCTTCGGAGAGCAACTTGCGCTTGTTGCCCAGCGATTTGCGCATAGGTGCGTGCATCGCGGTGGCATCGATCAGCTGCACCTGATTTTTCCGGTCAGCCGATTTGTTGTTCGACAGTATCCACACATAGGTGCCGATGCCGGTGTTGTAGAACAGATCGCCGGGGAGCGCCACGATCGTTTCGAGCCAGTCGTTTTCCAGTATCCAGCGGCGGATCTCCGATTCGCCGGAACCCGCGCCGCCGTTGAACAGAGGCGAACCGGACAGCACGATGCCGATGCGACTGCCGCCCGATTCCACGGGTTTCCTCTTGGACAACAGGTGCATCAGAAACAGCAGCGAGCCATCACCCACACGCGGCAATCCCGCGCCGAATCGTCCGGCAAAGCCTAAGTTTTTCTGTTCGCTAACCACTTGTTTTTGAACATTTTCCCATTTCACGCCAAACGGTGGATTGGCCAGACAATAGTCGAACTGCTCATTGGGCAACAGATCGTGCGACAGGGTATTGCCGAGCTTGATGTTGCGGGTGTCGTAGCCCTGAATCAGCTTGTCCGCTACCGAAATGGCGTAGGTTTCGGGATTGAGTTCCTGAGCGTAAGGGATCAGCCGCGCATTCGGATTCCACTCGTAAACCTGTTCGATCGCGGAAGACAGAAATCCGCCCGTCCCCGCTGCGCAGTCGTACACGGTGCGCACCACGCCATCGCCGTTCAGCGCCTCGTGATCGCTGGCAAAAACCAGCGTGGTAACCAGTCGCACCACATCGCGCGGCGTAAAATATTGCCCTGCATCGTCGTTGGACGATTCGGCAAACTTGCGGATCAGATGCTCGAACACCAGCCCCATCTCGTGGTTGCTGATTTCATTCGGATGCAGGTCGATGGTGGCGAATTTCTGCGCGACCAGATACAGTAGATTTGCGTTCTCCAGCCGGGTCAGCCAGCCGTCGAAGGCGAAATGCTCGAACACCTGACGCGCATTGGCGGAGAACTTGGCGATGTAGTCCTCCAGATTGGCGCGCGTGCTGGTGGAACCGACCGTGCCGAGGCTAAATTCCGAGGTATTGTAAAAACTGGCGCCCGCCGTGCCGGGCAACACCAGATCCAGATCAAGTTGCGTTCCCTGCAAAGCGGCATATTGCTCCTGCACCTGACGGCGGGTCGGCTCCAGTACGCATTCGAGTCGGCGCAGCACAGTAAAGGGCAGGATGATGCGACCATATTCCGAAGGCTTGAATGCGCCCAGCAGCAAATCCGCGATATTCCAGATGAAGGGGGCAAGGTTTTGTTGGCTCATGAGCGGCTGTGTCTTATATAAACGCTGTAGAGCGCCATTTTGCAGCAAAAATCATCGCCGTGCTGCCTGATTGTTGAACGGCGCGCCCGGCGGGGTGACTGTAGGGTGACAAACGTTGAGAATTCTGGGAACAGAAAATAATAAAGGCAATGTAACCTATTGATTACATTGCCTTTTTATTGGTGGTGATAGGTGGATTTGAACCACCGACCTCAGCGTTATGAGTGCTGCGCTCTAACCACCTGAGCTATATCACCGAAGAGGTCAGCATTATCCAGATTTATCGCTACGGCGTCAATGACAAGAAACACTCTTTAGCTCACTTACCGCAAATTCTTTTTGCAAAGCGGACAATTTCTCGCTCACTTTGACATCCAGCCCGTCAAAGACAAAGACCACCGACTTGATTTTGCTGGAACGTTCGCCCATTTTGGCGGAAGTCACTTCCTTTTTACGCAGGCCTTCCATGAAGCTTTCTGCCGCTTCACGCGTTTTGAATATACCGAGTGAAATTGCGTTCTGCCACTCCCCCGCTTCCTGCACAACAAAAAAATCTGTCACACCACGCGCCTTGAGCTGAGCCAGCTTTTGCGTCACTGCCCCCTTGTCCTTTTGCGGCGCGATATAAACCCAGAAACCGATGACTCGATCAACTTCGCGCTGACTGAGCTTGTCACCCAGCGACAGTTTCTTTAAGGCCGCACTCGCCCGATCAAACTCAGCCCCGGTAAACTCACCCCATTCAAAACATGAGCGCGTAGCAACGGACGCAACCACAGGCGCCGATACAGGCGTCAAAACGGCTGCCGCGACAGGTTCTGACACCGAAGATACAGCCGCCACGGGCGCTGATGATGCTGCCAGCGTGATCTTCTCAGCATGGATAGCCGTCAGCACTTGCGCATCGGGGCTGCCGTTAAAAATGCCCGACTTCATAACTGCGAAAAAAATCACATTTACCGCGATCAATACCCAGAGTACTTTTTTCATATACCACCACCTTCACGTGCGATTATCAACAAGCCCTGCAAAACCAGATTATCCTGCACCTGCAACGGCAAATTTAAGTGCTCAGCTAACAATGGCGCAGCCCCCCCGCACAGAAGCACCTGCGCATCACTCGCAGCAAGCCGCGCGTATTGCAAGCCGATCGCGCCGCAAGTCGCCAGCAAGGCGCCCCTCGACATGGCATCCGCGGTGTTTTGCGGAAAAGCGGGATACTCCCCCCCCGCCACCTGCAACTGAGCCGTCGCACCCGCCAGCGCACGCTGCATCAGCGCGATGCCGGGCAAGATCAGCCCGCCTAAAAACTCGCCCGTGTCAGATAAGGCATCGATCGTCGTGGCGGTACCACTTCCCACCACAAGACAGGCACGCTTTTGCAACGCCCACGCGGCAATCAATGACGCCCAGCGGTCCGTGCCCAAGCTCAACGGCTGCGTATAGCAGTTGCGCACACCGCACTGAGTAGCCTGTGACGCAATGAAATTAGCCGTCCATCCGCGCGCCGCACAGACGGTACGGATGCGCTCCCCGACAGTAGAACCTGCCACGTTGCTAATCCACACCTCGCACACAACGTCGGCAGCCGGAAAAAAATCCTCGAGTGCGTCAGCACGGCTCACCGGCAACACACGCACAGGCTGCCACTGTTCACCCTCCACCTGCGCGAGCTTGATATTGGAGTTACCGGCATCAATCAGCAATCTCAACACGTCCCGACCTCCCCGGAGTTAAACAGCCTGACACCGTCAGCGGTCGCAAGCCGCAGTTCACCTGATACGCTGACACCGAGTGCTGTGCCACTAACAAGACTTCCGTCGGGCATGGTGAGGCGGACAGGACAATTCTGTTGCAGATGATAACGCTGCCACTCTTCCTGAAAGCCTGCAAAGCCGCTTGAGGAAAATTGCTCCAGCACACACGCCAATTCCTGCAACAGGGCGGCCAGCAACAGATTTCTATCGAGCGGTTGCGTGCACAACTGATCGATGGACGATGCGCGCTGATTAATCAGTTGCGCCAGTGACTGCGGCAGACTGCAATTGAGACCAATCCCGATCACGACACAGCTCGGGCCATACATATCACCCTGCGCCTCGATCAACACCCCGCCCAGCTTGCCATCGGATGAGAGGATATCATTGGGCCACTTAAGACCGGCACCTGTCACCTCAAAACGATGCAGCGCGCGCATGATGGCCACGCCCACCGCCAAACTCAGTCCGGAGAGTGCATTCAGGCCGCAATTAAAACGCCACAACAGGGAAAAAGTCAGCGCGTTGCCTAAGCCGGTATGCCAGACACGACCGATACGACCACGTCCGCCGGTTTGCAACTCGACCGCAAGCACGCTGCCACTGGCAGCACCCTGCGTAGCGCGACGCAACAACTCAGTATTACTGGAGGTGGCCTGTTGCAATATTTCCAGCTGAAAACGCGCCGCGTCAGCCGCCAACGCCGCTTTAACCAGCTCAAGATCAAGCTGCTGCCAGGCGGGCACCAGACGGTATCCACGGCCGCGTATCCGCTGAAGTTGCACACCAAACTCCGTAACTTTGGACAGTGCCGAAAATACGGTGGCACGCGAGATGCCTAACTGCTGCCCCAACACGTCACCGGAATGAAAATTCCCATCCGACAACAAACGCAGCAACTGCCAGGCACGCGGAGTCATGAAAAGAGTGGTAAGTAGCAAGTGGCAAGTGGTGAAAAACTACTCACGACTCACCATTCGATTAGACGTTAAACAGGAAATTCAACACATCGCCATCATGCACGACATATTCTTTCCCTTCGACGCGCATCTTGCCTTTTTCCTTGGCACCCGCTTCGCCGCCACAGGCGATAAAATCGCTAAAGGCGATCGTCTGAGCACGAATAAAACCGCGTTCGAAATCGGTGTGTATGACACCCGCTGCTTGAGGCGCGGTGTCGCCCTTATGGATCGTCCATGCGCGAACCTCCTTCACCCCGGCGGTAAAGTAAGTTTGCAGCCCCAGCAAGTCGTAACCTGCGCGGATCAATTTGTCCAAACCCGGCTCATCCAGACCCAGATCTGCCAAAAATTCCAAGCGGTCGGCATCATCAAGATCGGACAGTTCTGCTTCAATCTTGGCGCACAACACCACGACCGGCGCGCCCTCAATCGCCGCATATTCACGCAGGCGATCAAGATGCGGGTTATTTTCGAAACCGTCTTCCATCACATTACCCACATACATTGCAGGCTTGATGGTCAACATGCACAGCGGCTTAACGATTTCCTTCTCGTCGTCAGTGAGACCAAAGGTGCGTACAGGTTTGCCTTCGTTCAGATGCGGCAGCAGTTTTTCCAGCACCGTCACCATCTTGATTGCGTCCTTGTCACCTGACTTGGCCTTCTTGCCGTCGCGATGCAAAGTACGTTCAACCACCGCCATGTCAGCGAGCGCTAACTCGGTGATGATGACTTCGATGTCGGACAGGGGATCGACACGGCCTGCGACGTGAACCACGTTCTCATCTTCAAAACAGCGCACCACGTTAACGATGGCATCGGTTTCACGAATGTTGGCCAGAAATTGATTACCAAGACCTTCGCCTTTAGACGCGCCCGCCACTAAACCCGCGATATCGACAAATTCAACGATAGCTGGTTGCATGCGCTGAGGTTTAACGATCTTGGCCAGCTCCGCCATACGCGGATCCGGCACTTCAACGATACCGACATTAGGTTCAATGGTACAAAAGGGATAATTCTCCGCAGCGATTCCAGCCTTGGTCAAGGCGTTGAATAACGTACTTTTGCCAACGTTGGGAAGACCAACAATACCGCACTTCAAACTCATATAAATCCTTGTTAAATCATTGCGTTGTAATTGCGAACAGCCATCTAGGCACTCTTCATAGTCTCAATTGAGTGACGGCATGGATGGGCAATCAGACTGACAAAATCCGGACAAAATGTGCCGTGTTTTTACACGTTTTGTACTGGTTTTGTACTGGAAATTTTGATGATTATAACACTTACGGACAGCCTTCTCCAAAGGCTAAAACCTGATAACGGACGGATAGTTAGAGACAGATTGATTGTAGGATTTTGTGTCCGCTTGTACTCAAAAAGACGCAGCTTCTTCATCGCAACTTCATGCCGTGGAGAACAAGTCAGGGTACAACCGCGCTGTCGACGCATATCAATGTATGCTTTCAGTTGCGCAACCGACATCGAACAATAGTCCACTGACACGTCCTCATTCAAAACACCTCTGGCATCTGCCATCATCACCAAACTCAACGGGCATAGCTGGTAGCTCATCTCATCACCCCTTGAGCAAATCCCTTGGATTTGATGTATTCACGTATCGCACACCGATATACGTATGAACTCGGCAGGTCAAATTTGATTGAGAAATCCTGTATGAATTGATTCCATGACCGAGGAATCCGTATGGTCTTTGAATAGTCGTTCTTCATTTTCATGCTCCTGATTACAGCGCAATCGGAATGACTGCGTTGTAATTACTTATTGATATTAAGCCGGAGAGAAATGTGACGTAGTCAGTACGTAGTCGTGACGAAGTCGGTACGTAGTCGTTGTGACTGATGATGGTGGGTATTAGAATGGCATAGCGGGATGTGACCGCGTTGGGCTGGTGCGTTTTGTACTGGTTTTGTAAGTCTGCGTGATTCAATAAGCTGTATCAGATTGATTTGTAATAGGTTTTGTCTATATGGTTCGGCAGGGGTAATTTTCTGCCGCGATGCCAGCCTTAGTCAGCGCATTGAACAGGGTAGATTTACCAACATTGGGGAGACCGACAATACCGCATTTCAAACTCATTTAATTTCCTTGATATTCAATATATAACAGCCAGCCCAAGCCGGCTGAGAACCTGACACGCGAGCGTTAGAGGGCAACGCCCTTATCATCAAACAGACCTTCGAACAGAATTGAGCTTAAATACCGCTCACCTGAGTCCGGCAAAATAACCACGATCGTTTTACCTGCGTTTTCCGGCAGATGTGCCAGACGTACCGCTACGGCGACCGCCGCGCCGCAAGAAATACCAGCTAGGATTCCTTCCTCGCGCGCTAACCGACGCGCATAGAGAACCGCATCTTCATTGCTGACCTGCTCAATTTGATCAACCAGCGACAGATCGAGCGTATCGGGTACAAAACCGGCACCAATGCCTTGGATTTTGTGAGGACCAGGCTTTAACGGCTCCCCCGCGCGGCGCTGTGTCAGCACAGGACTCGCCGAAGGCTCAACAGCCACCGTCGTAATGGCGCGTCCTTGAGTATTCTTGATATGGCGCGAAATACCCGTGATTGTGCCGCCTGTGCCAACACCGGAGACCAGAATATCAATCTTGCCATCGGTATCCTGCCAAATTTCAGGACCGGTAGTTTTTTCATGAATAGCCGGATTTGCAGGATTTTTAAACTGCTGAAGCAGCAGGTATTTGCCAGGTTCCGATGCCGCGATTTCCTCAGCCTTTGCAATCGCACCGCTCATCCCCTTAGCGCCTTCAGTCAGCACCAGTGTCGCACCATAGGCGAGCAACAATTTGCGACGCTCTATACTCATGGTTTCGGGCATGGTGAGGGTCAACGGAATGCCACGTGCAGCCGCAACGAATGCCAGTGCAATACCGGTATTCCCGCTGGTCGGTTCCACAAGATGCGTATCAGGACCCAGCAGGCCGCGCGCTTGGGCGTCATCCACCATCGCGGCCCCAATGCGGCATTTCACCGAGTAGCCGGGATTACGGCCTTCTATCTTTGCCAGTATCGTGGCAGGCGCGCCATCGGAGACGCGGTTCAAGCGAACCAGCGGGGTGTGACCGATAGACTTGGAATTATCTTCAAACCAATTTGACATACGAACTCCAGAATAATAGAGAAGCTTTACACAAAGGCTGCGAACGTCAGACAACTATTCACGTGACGCATAATAGCAAAAAGCCGGAATAATCCGGCTTTTTGTTTAACGCAGAAAAATCAAAAAAAATTACTCAGCGTCAACAACTTCAGCATCAGCAGGGCGATCCATCAGTTCAACCAATGCCATAGGGGCATTGTCACCTTGACGGAAACCGAACTTCAGAACGCGCAAATAACCACCGTTGCGTGTTGCGTAGCGTGGGCCAAGTACTTCAAACAACTTGGTAACCATTTCACGATCACGCAGACGGGCAAAAGCCAGACGGCGATTAGCCAGTGTTGGTGTCTTACCCAGCGTCAGGATAGGTTCTGCAACGCGACGCAGTTCCTTGGCCTTAGGCAGGGTAGTCTTGATGACTTCGTGACGCAACAACGAAACTGTCATGTTGCGGAACATTGCCAGACGGTGACTGCTGGTACGGTTGAGTTTTCTTAAACCTAAACGGTGACGCATAATTTGCCTCTCTTAAACTTCAGTTATTCTACTAACGGCCTATGCAACAGCGACGGGCCAGTTTTCCAGCTTCATGCCCAGCGACAAATTGTGCTCAGCAAGAACCTGCTTAATCTCATTCAGAGACTTACGGCCCAGATTCGGGGTGCGCAACAGATCGTTTTCGCTGTATTGAATCAGATCGCCGATGTAATGAATGCTTTGTGCCTTCAGACAGTTCGAAGAACGTGGTGTCAATTCCAAATCATCGACTGGACGCAACAGGATAGGATCAACCTGAGGAACATGTTCTTTTTCAACAACAGGCTCAGTACCTTCCAATGCCGCGAACACAGAGAATTGATCAACCAGGATACGCGCTGCATTGCGGATCGCTTGTTCAGGATCAATTGCACCGTTGGTCTCGATTGTCATGATCAGCTTATCGAGGTCGGTACGCTGTTCAACACGCGCACTCTCCACAGCATAGCTAACACGACTTACAGGGCTGAACGATGCATCCAGAGCGATGTGCCCGACTGCACGCGTTTCATTTGGCAACTGACGAGAAATTGCTGAAACATAACCACGACCTTGCTCAACCTTGATCTGCATGTCCAGCTTACCGCCGGCAGTCAGATGAGCAATCACGTGTTCAGGATTCAACACTTCAACTTCAGCATTTGCACTGATATCAGCTGCTGTTACGACGCCGAAACCTTCCTTTTTCAAGGTCAGAACGACTTCCTTAACACCATGCAGACGCAATACAACACCCTTCAAATTCAGCAGGATATCAACCACGTCTTCCTGCACGCCATCAATCGTTGCATATTCATGCAACACACCAGCCATCTTGACTTCAGTCGGTGCAGCACCGGCCATAGACGACAGCAAAATGCGACGCAACGCATTACCTAAAGTGTGGCCGAAACCACGCTCAAAAGGTTCCATGACCACTTTAGCTTGGGTCTCGGAAATCTTTTGAACTTCAATAATGCGAGGTTTCAAAAAATCATTGTTATACATAAGCTACTCCGCGTGGATTACTTGGAATACAACTCAACCACGAGATGCTCGTTGATGGTTGCAGGCAGTTCAGCACGTTGTGGGTTGGCTTTAAATGTACCCTTAAATGCCTTCGTGTCCATTTCAATCCACTCAGGAAAACCGCGAGTTTCAGCTGCTGAAATAGCGGCCTTAATACGCAATTGAGCCTTAGACTTTTCAGCCACTTCAACTACATCACCAGGACGCACTTGATAGGAAGGAATGTTTACACGCTTGCCGTTAACCAGCAGGGCATTGTGACGTACGACCTGACGCGCTTCGGCACGTGATACACCAAAACCCATACGATAGGCTACGTTATCCAGACGCGCTTCAAGCATTTGCAGCAATGATTCGCCGGTAATACCCTTTGCAGCAGCTGCACGCTTGTAAACCAAACGGAACTGACGTTCAAGTACGCCGTAGATACGACGAACTTTTTGCTTTTCACGCAACTGACCACCGTACTCAGACAAACGTGTATTACGACGCTGGCCATGTTGACCAGGTGGGTACGCACGACGCTCAAAAGCGCACTTATCGGTAAAGCATTTTTCGCCCTTCAGGAAGAGCTTTTCACCCTCACGACGGCACTTACGGCATTTTGCATCAAGATTTCTAGCCAAGATCAACTCCCAAATAAATTAGATACGACGCTTTTTAGGCGGACGGCAACCGTTGTGCGGTACCGGCGTAATATCAGAAATGCTTGTGATCTTAAAACCAGCTGCATTCAATGCACGTACTGTAGATTCACGACCAGGACCTGGGCCCTTGATACGCACTTCAATATTCTTAACTCCACATTCAGCAGCAGATTTGCCAACAACTTCAGCAGCAACCTGGGCAGCAAACGGAGTACTCTTACGCGATCCCTTAAAACCATTCGCACCGCTCGTAGACCATGCCAGAGCATTGCCCTGACGATCCGTGATCGTTACGATTGTGTTGTTAAAGGAAGCGTGAACGTGAGCAATACCTTCAACCACGTTCTTTTTAACTTTTTTACGCACTTTCGTGCTTGGCTTAGCCATGATTCAATCCTCTAATGCGTTAAAGCAAACTTACTTCTTTGAGCCGGAAATCGCTTTGCGTGGACCCTTACGAGTGCGCGCATTAGTGCGAGTACGCTGTCCGCGACAAGGCAGACCACGACGATGACGCACGCCGCGATAACAGCCCAGATCCATCAGACGTTTGATATTCATCGTTGTTTCACGACGAAGATCACCCTCTACGGTGAATTTGGCGACTTCTTCGCGCAGTTTTTCAACTTCTGCGTCAGTCAAATCTTTCATTTTTACGCTGGGAGTGACCCCTGCTGCCGCGCAAATACCTTGCGAACGAACTCTTCCGATACCGTAAATTGCTGTCAAAGCAATTACAGCGTGTTGATGGTTTGGGATGTTTACCCCTGCAATACGTGCCATGCAGCTGCCCTATCTGTAAAAAACGAAAATTATATCATCAAAAACCAAAGTTAAGAAATTAACCTTGGCGTTGCTTGTGACGTGGCTCAGTGCAAATTACACGCACAACACGTTTACGAATAACGATCTTGCAATTACGGCAGATCTTCTTTACTGATGCTTGAACTCTCATTTACTTCTCCTAACTATAAACTATTTGGCACGGAATACGATGCGAGCTCTGCTCAAATCGTAAGGTGTCAACTCAACCGTCACCTTATCGCCAGGTAATATGCGAATATAGTGCATACGCATTTTACCTGAGATATGACCTAGAACCACATGACCATTTTCCAGCTTGATGCGGAATGTTGCATTGGGCAACGATTCCTCAATCTCACCTTGCATCTGAATTACATCTTCTTTTGCCATTAGCGCGACAACCCACCTTTAAAATTAGCCTTTTTCAGCAAACTGTCATACTGGTGCGTCATCAAATACGACTGCACTTGTGCCATGAAATCCATAGTGACGACAACGAGAATCAGCAGCGATGTACCACCGAAATAGAACGGCACGTTGAACTTGACCACCAGAAATTCAGGCAATAAACAAACCAGCGTGATATAAACCGCACCAATCAAGGTCAGACGCAACATAATCTTTTCTACGTACTTAGCCGTTTGCTCACCTGGACGAATACCCGGCAGGAAAGCACCGCTCTTCTTCAAGTTATCCGCTGTTTCCTTAGGACTGAATACCAGCGCCGTGTAGAAGAAGCAGAAGAACAAAATAGCAGACGCATAGGCCAGAACATAAATCGGTTGACCAGGCGAGAGCATATCGCTCGCGTCCTTTAACCAACCCATTCCTTCCGTTTTGCCAAACCAGCCGGCTATCGTTGCAGGAAACAAGATCATGCTCGAGGCAAAAATAGGAGGAATCACGCCTGCCATGTTCAGCTTCAAAGGCAAATGGGAACTCTGTCCGCCATACACCCTGTTGCCCACCTGACGCTTAGCATAATTCACCAGTATCTTGCGCTGACCTCTTTCGACGAATACCACCAGCGCCGTGACCGCAATCGCACCAACAAACAAGAACAAAACGAGCGGGATAGAAAAGGCACCCGTACGCGCTAATTCAAGTGTGCTGCCAATAGCATTAGGCAAGCCCGCTGCAATACCTGCAAAAATGATCAATGAAATACCGTTACCTAAACCGCGCTCAGTAATCTGTTCACCCAACCACATCAAGAACATCGTGCCAGTCACCAAGGTGATCATGGTCGTCATCTGGAACATCGATCCCGGATGAAGGACCAGTCCAGGCTGAGCCTGAAGCGCGACAGAAATCCCGAAAGATTGAAACACAGCCAGACCCAGCGTGCCGTAGCGAGTGTATTGAGTGATCTTACGACGACCCGATTCACCTTCCTTCTTCAACTGCTCCAGATACGGCACAGCGATAGAAGCCAACTGCATAATAATGGAGGCCGAAATATACGGCATGATACCTAAAGCGAAAATGGTAAACCGCGAAAGTGCGCCACCCGAGAACATGTTAAACATGCCCAGAATGCCGTTCTTTTGCGTTTTAAACAAATCAGCCAATACGACCGGATCAATACCCGGAACCGGAATGTGCGCACCGATACGAAAAACGATCAGCGCGCCCAACAGGAACCACAGACGAGTGCTTAAATCACCGTATTTGGCTTTAGGCACATCTTTAGCGACTTTACTCACATTCAGCCTTCTTACTCTGCAATGCTACCGCCAGCCGCTTCAATCGCTGCACGGGCACCCTTGGTGACCAGCAGACCCTGCAACGTAACTGCGCGTGTAATTTCACCACAAAGGAAAACCTTAGCACCTAACGCACCTGCACGAACCATACCGGCTTGCTTGAGCGCCAACAGATCAATTGCCGTTACTGGCAATTTATCCAGATCACCCAGACGAACTTCAACGGTGTCGTAGCGAGTCAATGAAACGAAACCACGCTTAGGCAGACGACGTTGCAAAGGCATCTGACCGCCTTCGAAACCCACCTTATGGAAACCGCCTGCACGAGACTTCTGACCCTTATGACCACGACCACAGGTCTTGCCAAGGCCAGAACCGATACCACGGCCGACGCGACGCTTAGAGTGCTTAGCACCTGGTGCTGCTTGAATAGTATTAAGTTGCATTATTGAGCCTCGTACTTAACCAGGTAAAACACTTTGTTAATCATGCCGCGAACGCAAGGTGTATCTTCGAGTTCAACAGTGTGATTGATACGACGCAACCCTAAGCCGCGCAACGTAGCACGATGCGATTCCTTAGTGCCAATCTGGCTCTTGAGTTGTGTCACTTTAATTGTTTTGGCTTGTGTCATTTCTTACCCCAAAATTTCGTCAAGATTCTTGCCGCGCTTCGCAGCAATCTCAGACGGTGCATTCAATGCCTTCAAGCCATTCAATGTTGCACGAACGACGTTATACGGATTGCTAGAACCCAGACATTTAGCAGAAACGTCGCGAACACCAACGGCTTCGAAAACAGCACGCATCGCGCCACCGGCAATAATTCCCGTACCTTCAACAGCAGGACGCATCAGAACCTTAGCTGCGCCGTGAGTACCGATAACAGCGTGATGCAAGGTGCCATTCTTCAGATTCACTTTGAACAGGTTACGACGGCATTCTTCCATTGCCTTTTGAACAGCAACCGGCACTTCTTTCGACTTACCCTTGCCCATCGAAATACGACCATCGCCATCACCTACAACAGCCAGCGCAGCGAAGCCCATGATACGGCCGCCCTTTACGACTTTGGTGACACGATTAACGGCGATCATTTTTTCGATCATGCCATCATCGCGTTCCTCTTTTTGCATTTTTCCTTGCGGCTTAGCCATTGCTCAACTCCAATTAGAACTGCAGACCATGTTCACGCGCAGCTTCAGCCAACGCCTTTACACGACCATGATAACGATTACCGGAACGATCGAAGGCAACTTGAGTAATACCTGCACTCTTAGCCTTCTCAGCGATACGTTGACCCACGACGCTTGCTGCCGCCTTGTTTCCACCATTAGCCAGGTCCTTGGCAACATCCGCTTCTACGCTGGATGCACTTGCAAGAATCTTACCGCCGCATGCAGATATGATCTGAGCGTAGATATGCAAATTTGTACGGTGAATTGCCAGACGTACGGTTCTTTGTTCAGCAATGCGGGCACGGGTTTTGCGTGCTCTGCGCTGACGAGATGCTTTTTTATTCAACATATCCGCCTCAATTATTTCTTCTTGGTTTCTTTCAGAGCCACCACTTCATCGCTATAACGTACGCCCTTGCCTTTATATGGCTCTGGTGAACGGAAAGCGCGAATTTCAGCGGCAACCTGGCCTACACGTTGCTTGTCAGCACCCTTCAGAACCACTTCGGTCTGTGTTGGTGTCGTTACAACAACGCCATTTGGCATCACGTAATTAACAGGGTGTGAAAAACCCAGTGTCAGATTCAAGGTATCGCCTACGGCTTGTGCACGGTAACCCACGCCAACCAGAAGCAACTTACGCTCAAAACCACGACTTACGCCTTGCACCATATTAGCCAGCAAAGCACGGATCGTTCCGGACATGGCGTTTGATTGCTTGGATCCGCTTGTCGCGGAACACAAAAGCGAGTCGCCTTCACGTACGACACTCACATCAGCAGTCAAAGTGCGAGTCAGAACACCCAACGGGCCTTTTACAGTTATTTCATTTGCAGCCATAGTAACTTCAACATCACCAGGGACTACAACAGGATTCTTGGCTACTCTAGACATACTTACCTCACTACGCGACTACGCACAATACTTCGCCACCAATACCATTGGCGCGTGCTTTGCGGTCAGTCATCAAACCCTTGGAAGTAGAAACAATCGCGATTCCGAGGCCATTCATAACCTTAGGAATATCGGTGTTACCCTTGTAAATACGCAAACCTGGACGGCTGATACGCTGAATCTTTTCGATTACAGGACGACCGCTGTAATACTTCAGACCGATTTGCAAAGTAGCCTTACCTGGCGTTCCTTGTTCGATTTTGAAGCCATCAACGTAGCCTTCTTCTTTAAGAACTTCTGCTATTGCGACCTTCAATTTTGAAGATGGCATAGATACGCTTGCTTTTTCAGCCATCTGCGCATTACGAATGCGCGTCAACATATCGGAAATTGGATCATTCATGCTCATAATTATTACTCCTACCAGCTAGCCTTAGTGATGCCAGGAATCTCACCACGCATCGCATATTCACGAACCTTAATGCGACCCAAACCAAATTTCCTGAATGTTCCGCGAGGGCGACCCGTCAAGGCACAGCGATTACGCAAACGAACTGGACTTGAATCACGCGGCAGTGCTTGCAATTTCAAACGAGCAGCAGCACGATCTTCATCGGATGCACTCATATCTGTAATCGTAGCCTTCAACTCAGCGCGCTTTGCAGCAAACTTTTCGACGATCACGCGACGCTTCAGGTCACGGTTAATCAATGACATCTTAGCCATTAGTAATCCCTCATTTCTTTAATGGGAGTTTGAAAGCCAACAACAAAGCACGAGCCTCTTCGTCAGTCTTCGCGGAAGTCGTGATCGTGATATTCATACCACGCAATGCATCGACTTTTTCATATTCAATTTCTGGAAATATGATCTGTTCTTTGATACCCATGTTGTAGTTACCACGGCCATCAAATGACTTCCCGGAGATACCACGAAAATCGCGGATACGGGGAATTGCAACAGAAATCAGACGATCGAGAAAGTCATACATGCGATCTTTACGCAACGTGACCTTACAACCAACTGGATAACCTTCACGAATCTTAAATCCAGCGATGGATTTTTTAGACATCGTAACGATAGGCTTTTGACCTGCAATCTTCTGCATGTCACCAACCGCAAAATCCATAACCTTCTTGTCAGCAACCGCTTCACCAACACCCATGTTCAGAGTGATCTTTTCGATGCACGGTACTTCCATCACAGACTTATAACCAAATTGCGTCATAAGATCTGCAGTGATCTTTTCCTTGTAAATCTCATACAAACGAGCCATGCCCTATACCCCTTAAGCGTCAACAACTTCGCCGTTGGACTTGAAAACGCGTACTTTGCGTCCATCTTCCAGCGTTTTAATACCGACTCGATCACCCTTATTCGCAGCGGCATTAAACAAAGCCACGTTTGAAATATGTATTTTCGATTCTTTTTCGATGATACCGCCCGCTTCACCCTTAACAGGATTTGGCTTCTGATGTTTTTTGACCTTATTGATGCCGCCAACAAGCAAGTAATCACCAGCCACGTTCAGAACGTTACCGCGATTACCTTTATCTTTACCAGCGATCACAATTACGTCATCGTTCTTTTTAATCTTACGCATGTTTTTCCTCGATCGACCCGTTAACGCTAGAGCACTTCAGGTGCAAGCGAAACGATCTTCATAAACTTTTCAGTGCGAAGCTCACGTGTAACTGGTCCGAAAATACGAGTACCAATTGGTTCCAGCTTTGCATTCAACAGAACTGCTGCATTTCCGTCAAACTTAACCAGCGAACCATCAGAACGACGAACACCGTATGCCGTGCGAACGACAACTGCGTTGTAAACTTCGCCCTTCTTTACACGACCACGCGGAGCTGCATCACGAATACTTACCTTGATAACATCACCAACGGAAGCATAACGACGCTTAGAACCACCCAAAACTTTGATGCACATAACCGAGCGCGCACCAGTATTGTCAGCCACATCTAAAACAGACTGCATTTGTATCATTATTTAATCTCCAACTTTTTCCGCTTACGGCGGCCAGTTTTGGAACCCGTTCGGGTTAAGGACGCCGCAAGCGGCGATGTAACGAAGCCGCGTATTATATGCAAATTAAAATAATTTGCAAGCTGAAATTGCAAACAAAAATGTTAAGCGGCTTTAGCTACACGCCAGGCTTTAGTTTTTGCCAGAGGACGACACTCTTCAATCGTTACTACATCGCCTGTGTGGCACTCATTATTTTCATCATGAGCATGATACTTCTTGGACACGCGAATGATCTTACCCAGCAATGGGTGTTTCACTTTACGTTCAACCAAGACGGTAACTGTCTTGTCCATTTTGTCACTTGTAACAGTACCGGTCAGGGTACGCTTGACTGTCGTTTCGCTCATGACTGAACTTCCTTCTGCTTCATTACGGTTTTAATGCGCGCAATGTCACGACGTACCTTACGCACTTCACTGGTCTTGGTCATTTGTTGCGTCGCGACTTGCATACGCAGGCCAAATTGAGCACGGGTCAGCGCAAGCAAATCTGCCTGCAACTCTGACTTCGACTTAAGCTTGAGTTCACTAGCTTTCATGTTATTCACCTACCTGTCTGACAACAAACACAGTTGCAAGCGGCAGCTTTGCAGATGCCAGCTTAAACGCTTCACGAGCCAATTCTTCACTCACGCCATCCATTTCGTACAACATCTTACCTGGTTGAATCTCGGCGACGTAGTACTCAGGATTACCCTTACCATTACCCATACGAACTTCAGCTGGCTTTTTGGAGATAGGCTTGTCCGGGAATACACGAATCCAGATACGACCACCACGTTTGATGTGACGGGTCATGGCGCGACGTGCGGCTTCAATCTGACGTGCAGTCAAACGACCGCGCGCAACCGATTTGAGACCAAATTCACCGAAACTAACCTTGTTGCCACGTGTGGCAATCCCGGTATTGCGGCCCTTTTGTTCCTTACGGTATTTCCTTCTAGCTGGCTGTAGCATGCTTAGCTCCTGGCTTTTTTACTCGTTTTTCCGGTTCAGCAACTGCTGTTGTAGCAACTTCCTGACCGATATCACCCTTGTAGACCCAAACCTTAACACCAATGATGCCATAGGTTGTTTGAGCTTCCGAAGTACCGTAGTCAATGTCTGCACGCAGTGTATGCAATGGCACACGGCCTTCGCGATACCATTCGGTACGGGCGATTTCAATACCATTCAAGCGACCTGCACTCATGATCTTGATGCCAAGAGCACCCAGACGCATTGCATTTTGCATAGAACGCTTCATCGCACGACGGAACATGATGCGCTTTTCCAATTGCTGAGTAATGTTATCAGCGATCAGTTGAGCATCGATTTCCGGCTTGCGAACTTCTTCGATTGCCAGGTCTACAGATTGCAGGCCCATACGACGACGCAATTCAGCGCGCAAGATTTCAATATCTTCGCCCTTCTTGCCGATCACCATACCAGGACGCGCGGTGTAGATCGTAACCTTTGCACTCTTAGCAGGACGCTCGATGATGATCTTAGAGACCATCGCTGACGCCAGCTTTTTCTTCAAGTAAGCACGAACTTCGATATCTTTGAGCAGCATGTCAGCGAAATTAGCGCTGTTAGCGAACCACTTAGAATCCCAGTTCTTGCGAACACTTAACCGGAAACCGGTTGGGTGAATTTTCTGTCCCATAATTTATCCTCAGGCTCCGACGCTAACAGTGATATGACAAGTCTGTTTTTCGATCTTATTGCCGCGACCCTTCGCACGAGCCATGAAGCGCTTGAGCGAGGAAGCCTTATCAATATAGATTACCTTGACTTTCAGTTCGTCAATATCGGCACCATCATTGTGCTCAGCATTGGCGATTGCAGAATCCAGCGCCTTCTTGATGATTCCAGCACCCTTTTTAGGGCTGAAGTTCAAGATGTTGAGTGCCTGAGCAACCGGCAATCCGCGAATCTGATCCGCGACCAGACGGCCCTTTTGTGCTGAGAGGTGAATGTTTTTTGCAACTGCGGTAGTTAAAGTCATCATGCCTCCCTTATCTCTTGACTGCTTTTTTATCAGCAGCATGACCCTTGAAGGTACGAGTCAGGGAAAATTCACCTAACTTATGACCAACCATGTTTTCAGAAACGTACACCGGAATGTGCTGCTTACCGTTGTGTACCGCAATCGTCAAACCGACAAACTCAGGCAACACCGTAGAACGGCGAGACCAGGTTTTAACCGGGCGCTTATCATTCGTTGCGCGTACTGTCTCAATCTTCTTGAGCAGATGTGCATCAACAAATGGACCTTTTTTAATGGAACGTGCCATGTTTAATTACCCCTTAAGCCTTAAAACGACGACGCACGATCATGCTGTTTGTGCGCTTGTTTCGACGAGTGCGGAAGCCCTTAGCCGGAACACCCCATGGGCTGACCGGATGACGACCTGCTGCAGTCTTACCTTCACCACCACCGTGCGGGTGATCGACCGGGTTCATGACCACACCGCGAACGGTAGGACGAACACCGCGCCAGCGCATCGCACCAGCCTTACCGATAGAACGCAGACTGTGCTCTGAATTACCCACTTCGCCCAGCGTTGCTTTGCAGTCGATATGAACCTTGCGGATTTCGCCTGAACGCAAACGCAACTGAGCGTAGCTTCCATCGCGAGCCAGCAACTGAACCGATGTACCGGCAGAGCGTGCCAATTGAGCACCCTTGCCTGGCAGCATTTCGATACAGTGGATCGTTGAACCGACAGGAATGTTGCGCAAAGGCATTGCATTACCGTTACGGATCGGCGCTTCTGAACCGCTGATCAGCGATGCACCTGCTGAAATACCCTTAGGGGCAATGATGTAGCGACGCTCACCATCAACATACAACAACAGTGCGATATTTGCGCTGCGGTTAGGATCGTATTCAAGACGTTCAACGGTGCAAGGAATACCATCCTTGCTGCGCTTAAAGTCAATCAGACGATAATGTTGTTTATGACCGCCACCCATGTGACGTGTCGTGATGTGACCGTTGTTATTACGGCCGGCAGTCTTAGTTTGCTTTTCCAGCAAAGACGCAACAGGTTTACCCTTATGCAATTCCTTGTTAACAACGCGCAATACAGCACGTTGACCTGGTGTTGTTGGTTTTAGTTTAATCAGTGCCATGATAATTATCCTTGCTCGCTAACAGCGAAGTTAATTTCTTGACCGGAAGCCAGACAAACATAGGCTTTCTTCCAGTTATTGCGACGACCGGTGAAACGGCCTGAACGCTTTACTTTGCCCCTAACGTTTGCAAGTTGAACACTGTCAACTTTAACCTTGAACATGAACTCAACTGCAGCCTTGATTTCCGGCTTAGTCGCATCGGTCGAAACCTTGAAAACAACTTGTTCGTACTTGTCTGCGACATAAGTTGCTTTTTCAGAGATCAGCGGCGCGACCAAAACCTTCATCAAACGCTCTTGACTAAATGGTTGTGCACTCATGCGAACATCTCCTCAATTTTAGCTACCGCACCACGTGTCACAACGACACTAGGAAAACGAACCAAGCTCACGGGATCAGCCTGATAGGCTTCCAGAACCAGCACGTTAGGCAGATTACGCGAAGACAGGTACAGATTTTCATCCATGCTGTCAGTAATCACCAACACACGACCTGCAATACCCAGATTCTTGATCTTATCAGCAAGAAGCTTAGTCTTAGGTGCATCAACAGTCAGATCATCGATTACAACCAGACGGTTCTCAGCAACCAGCTTGGACAGAATCGCAGCGAAACCTGCGCGATACATCTTACGGTTAACTTTTTGAGTGTAGTTTTCTTCGCCGGTGTTCGGGAAAATCTTACCACCACCACGCCACAGCGGGCTAGACGCCATACCGGCACGAGCACGACCCGTACCCTTTTGGGCAAACGGCTTACGCGTACTCTTAGCGATTTCACAACGGCTCTTTTGCTTACTGTTACCAGCACGCGCGTTAGCTTGATACGCTGTTACCAGCTGATGCACCAGATCTTCATTGTAACCACGACCAAATACTTCGTCAGACGCGACGAGATTTGCGGTTGACAGACCTTTATCATTAATGACTTTGAGTTCCATTAGGCACCTGCCTTCACTGCGGGACGCACGATAATTTTGCTGTTAGTGCAACCTGGAACGGCGCCCTTAACCAGCAGCAATTGACGAGCAACGTCAACACGCACGATTTGTAAATTTTGAACGGTACGCTGCTCATCACCGAGATGACCCGTCATACGCTTACCAGGGAAAACGCGACCTGGATCTTGCGCCATACCGATAGAACCCGGTACGTTATGTGACTTTGAGTTACCGTGAGATGCGCGACCTGATTTGAAATGGTGACGCTTGATGGTACCTGCGTAACCCTTACCCTTAGTCGTACCCGTTACGTCAACGAGTTGACCTACCTGGAAAATTTCAACACTGATAGAAGAACCCAGCGCCAAACCATCCAACTGTTCAGGCGTTACGATGAATTCCTTAAGTGCACTACCGGCTTCCACACCCGCCTTAGCGTAATGTCCTGCGGCAGCTTTGCTGACGCGGGTTGCACGACGTACACCATGTGCAACTTGCACAGCAGTGTAACCATCTACAGCAACGGATTTAACCTGAGTAACACGATTATTAGACACTTCCAGCACAGTTACCGGCAACGATGATCCGTCTTCGGTAAATACGCGGGTCATGCCAATCTTGCGACCGACAAGTCCTAAGCTCATTTTAATTTCCTCTTGTTAAGGGGCCAACTACAATTGGTCAGCCGATTATTTACTACAAAAACAAGCAAACAGTAAATGGTCAGCTCAATAAAGATACTAACCACAAACAATCAACCTGATTTATTACTGCAACTTGATTTCTACATCAACGCCAGCTGGCAGATCCAACTTCATCAACGCATCAACTGTCTTATCAGTTGGGTCAACGATGTCCATTAAGCGCAGATGGGTACGAATTTCGAATTGATCACGTGAAGTCTTGTTGACGTGAGGTGAACGCAGAACGTCGAAACGTTCAATTTTGGTTGGCAATGGAACTGGACCATTAACAACAGCGCCAGTGCGCTTTGCAGTTTCTACAATGCGTGCAGCGGATTGATCTATCAAACGATAATCAAACGCTTTGAGGCGAATGCGAATTTTTTGACTTTGCATAAATTTTCTCTGGCTTCGTGCGGCAATGCCGCTAATTAAAGAACAAACTCACCTGAACTCAATCAAGTGAGGGGGCGCATTGTATTCGTACTGAATATTAAATGCAAGCAAAAGCAGAAAGTAGTTGTCAGTCGCTAGTTATTAGTTTGCATTGTCCGCTACGCGGGCACTGCTTAAACTAACAACTCACGACTTACGTCTAACAACTGGTTCTTTTTTACTCGATAACTTTTGCAACGACACCTGCACCAACGGTACGGCCACCTTCGCGAATCGCGAAACGCAGACCTTCTTCCATTGCGATCGGGTTGATCAGTGCAACAGTAATGCTAACGTTGTCGCCTGGCATAACCATTTCGGTACCTGCTGGCAATTCAACAGCACCCGTTACGTCAGTCGTACGGAAGTAGAACTGAGGACGGTAACCTTGGAAGAATGGTGTATGACGACCACCTTCATCTTTGCCCAATACGTAGATTTCCGCAGTGAACTTAGTGTGAGGCTTGATTGAACCTGGCTTGCACAACACTTGACCGCGCTCAACTTCTTCACGCTTGGTACCACGCAACAGAACACCCACGTTATCGCCAGCCTGACCTTGATCGAGCAGCTTACGGAACATTTCAACGCCGGTACATGTTGTCTTCAGCGTTGGCTTGATACCAACGATTTCGATTTCTTCGCCGACTTTAACGATACCGCGTTCGATACGACCGGTTACAACAGTACCGCGACCTGAGATCGAGAATACGTCTTCAACTGGCATCAGGAATGCGCCGTCGATAGCACGTTCTGGTGTAGGAATGTAAGAATCCAACGCATCAGCCAAACGCAGAATCGCAGGTTCGCCGATGTCAGATTGATCGCCCTTGATCGCCAGCATCGCAGAACCCTTGATGATAGGCACATCATCGCCAGGGAAATCGTACTTAGATAGCAATTCGCGAACTTCCATTTCAACCAGTTCGAGCAACTCTTCGTCGTCGACCATGTCGCACTTGTTCAGGAACACAACGATGTACGGCACGCCAACTTGACGTGCCAACAAGATATGTTCGCGAGTCTGAGGCATAGGACCGTCAGCAGCTGAACACACCAGGATCGCGCCGTCCATCTGCGCAGCACCCGTGATCATGTTCTTAACATAGTCGGCGTGACCCGGGCAATCTACGTGAGCGTAGTGACGGTTCGCTGTTTCATATTCAACGTGAGCGGTGTTGATGGTAATACCGCGCGCTTTTTCTTCCGGCGCCGCATCGATCTGATCGTAAGCCTTCGCTTCACCACCAAACTTCTTACACAACACCATCGTGATCGCTGCGGTCAGGGTAGTTTTACCATGATCCACGTGACCAATTGTACCGACGTTTACGTGGGGTTTTGTACGTTCAAATTTACTCTTTGCCATTTTAGCCTCTATCAAATAATTATCTGTTTTACTAACGTCTAATCGCCAGTTGGCTCAAGGCCAACTAGCGACTAGTGTTCAACAACTTCTTTTTACTTCTTGTTCATGATCGCTTCAGCAACATTCTTCGGCGCTTCGGTGTAATGCTTGAATTCCATTGTGTACGTCGCACGACCCTGGGTCGCAGAACGCAACGATGTTGAATAACCAAACATCTCAGACAACGGCACTTCAGCCTTAACAGACTTACCACCGCCCAGCATATCGTCCATACCCTGAACCATACCGCGACGTGATGACAGATCGCCCATCACAGTACCGGTATAGTCTTCCGGTGTTTCGACTTCAACCGACATCATCGGCTCAAGCAAAACCGGACTTGCCTTACGCATACCTTCTTTGAAGGCCATAGAAGCTGCCATCTTGAACGCATTTTCGTTCGAGTCAACATCATGGTACGAACCGTCAAACAAGGTGACCTTAACATCAACGACGGGGAAGCCCGCCAACACACCGCTAGGCAAAGATTCACGCAAACCTTTTTCAACCGCCGGGATGTATTCGCGAGGAACCGTACCGCCCTTGATCGCATCGATGAACTCAAAGCCCTTACCTGGCTCATTTGGTTCCATCGTGATCCACACGTGACCGTACTGACCGCGACCACCGGTTTGCTTAGCATACTTACCTTCGACTTCAACCTTTTTACGGATCGCTTCACGATAAGCAACTTGCGGCGCACCTACATTGGCTTCAACACCAAATTCGCGCTTCATACGATCTACCAGAATTTCCAGATGCAACTCGCCCATACCGGACATGATGGTCTGACCCGATTCTTCATCGGTACGTACACGGAACGAAGGATCTTCAGCAGCCAGACGACCCAGCGCCAGACCCATCTTTTCCTGATCGACTTTCGTCTTAGGCTCAACCGCAACGTGAATCACAGGCTCAGGGAATATCATACGTTCAAGAATGATCGTATTGTTGATATCACACAGTGATTCACCGGTGGTCACTTCCTTCAAGCCAATACAAGCAGCAATATCGCCTGCCAGAATTTCTTCGACTTCGATACGCTCGTTAGCGTGCATCTGCACGATACGACCGATACGCTCTTTTCTGCCGCGAACTGAGTTATAGACGGTATCGCCTTTCTTCAGCACACCGGAATAAACGCGCACGAAAGTCAACTGACCTACAAAAGGATCCGTCATCAGTTTGAAAGCCAAAGCGGAGAAGCTCTCAGAGTCATCTGCCTTACGGGTTGTTGGCTTATCATCCTCATCCAAACCCGTTACATCAGGAATATCAACAGGTGACGGCATGAACATGATAACGGCATCAAGCATACGCTGAACACCCTTGTTCTTGAAAGCCGAACCACACAACATTGGCTGAATTTCACACGCAATGGTACGAGTACGCAGACCCAGAATAATTTCCTCTTCGGTCAATTCACCGTTTTCAAGGTAGTTATTCATCAACTCTTCGGAAGCTTCCGCAGCAGTTTCAACCATCTTGGCGCGCCATTCGGCAGCGATCTCAAGCAAGTCAGCCGGGATTTCGCGATAGTCGAACTTCATACCCTGAGAGGCTTCATCCCAGTAGATGGCACGCATCTTGATCAGATCAACGACGCCTTCAAAATTTTCTTCAGCGCCGATAGGCACAACGATAGGCACAGGATTTGCGCGTAACCGTGTTGCCATTTGCTCTACGACCTTGAAGAAGTTTGCACCTTGACGGTCCATCTTATTCACAAAAGCCAAACGAGGCACTTTGTATTTGTTAGCCTGACGCCAAACTGTTTCGGACTGAGGCTGCACACCACCTACCGCACAGTAAACCATGCACGCACCATCCAGTACACGCATAGAACGCTCAACTTCGATCGTAAAGTCAACGTGACCCGGCGTATCGATAATATTGAAACGATGCTCTTCATACTGCTTTTCCATGCCCTTCCAGAAGCATGTTGTCGCAGCTGAAGTGATGGTAATTCCACGCTCCTGCTCCTGCTCCATCCAGTCCATGGTGGCTGCGCCATCATGAACTTCACCGATCTTGTGACTTACGCCGGTGTAGAACAGAATACGTTCGGTTGTCGTAGTTTTGCCCGCATCAATATGCGCGCTGATACCGATATTACGGTAACGGTTAATAGGTGTTTTACGAGCCACGATGTATACCTAACTAGTTTGATTGTTAATGCTAAATTAGAAACGGAAATGCGAGAACGCCTTATTGGCTTCAGCCATACGGTGAACTTCTTCACGCTTCTTCACTGCGCCGCCGCGACCTTCGGACGCGTCAATCAATTCACCCGCCAGACGCATACCCATGGACTTTTCGCCACGTTTACGGGCCGCTTCACGCAACCAGCGCATGGACAGCGCCATACGACGTGAAGGACGAACTTCAACAGGAACCTGGTAGTTTGCACCACCCACACGACGGCTCTTAACTTCAACTTGTGGCTTAGCATTGGTCAACGCAAGATTGAAAATTTCAATCGCATCTTTACCAGTCTTTTTGCCAACCTGTTCCAGCGCGCCGTACAAAATGCGTTCTGCAACTGATTTCTTACCCGCTGTCATCAATACATTGACGAATTTGGACAAATCTTGATTGCCGAACTTTGGATCTGGCAACACTTCACGTTTGGGTACTTCTCTGCGTCTTGGCATATCAACCTCTAATAAATTGCTTAAAAATTACAGTTACGTCTTTATTTCTTAGGACGCTTGGTACCGTACTTGGAACGAGATTGCTTACGATCTTTCACGCCAGCCGTATCCAAACTACCGCGAACCATGTGGTAACGCACACCCGGCAAATCCTTTACACGACCACCGCGCAACAAAACCACGCTATGCTCTTGCAAGTTATGGCCTTCACCGCCGATGTAGCTAATGACTTCAAAACCATTGGTCAGACGAACTTTAGCCACTTTACGCAACGCAGAGTTAGGCTTCTTAGGTGTTGTGGTGTAAACACGAGTACACACACCACGCTTTTGTGGCGAACTACCGAGCGCTGGAACCTTGCTCTTTTCTACGATTGCGACACGCGGCTTGCGGATCAACTGATTAATGGTTGGCATTATCTAACATCCTAAAGTAAATTCTAAAATTCCGTTTGTGTTTAAAAAACAAAAGCTTAACGTCACAGACAGGCAGAATCACCTGCTGCGACGGTAAAAAGATTGTGGATTCTATTCAGAAACCACCGCACTGTCAAGCAACTCACCGACTGGCGCCGATTCCGCCGACATGAAATCACGACCCGGCGCAATATCAATACCCAGCTTTTGCTTGCGACGCGCATTGTGATAGGCCATACCGGTACCGGCAGGAATCAAACGACCCACAATGACGTTTTCTTTCAGACCGCGCAATTCATCACGCTTGCCCATGATTGCGGCTTCAGTCAGAACACGGGTCGTTTCCTGGAAGGAAGCAGCCGAGATGAACGAATCCGTCGACAACGATGCCTTGGTGATACCCAGCAACATAAATTCGAAGGTAGCTGGCTCTTTGCCGGCTGCGATCATTTTTTCATTTTCTTCCAACAAATCTGCGCGCTCGACCTGTTCACCCACGATAAAGCGAGTTTGACCTGTTTCTCTGACCTGAACACGGCGCAACATCTGACGCACAATCACTTCGATGTGTTTATCGTTGATCTTAACGCCTTGCAAACGATACACTTCCTGAACTTCATCCGTGATGTAGCGCGCAAGTTCTGCGACGCCCAACAGGCGCAGGATGTCATGCGGATCAGCCGGACCATCAACGATCATTTCACCGCGTGTCACCATCTGACCATCATGCACCAGCACATGTTTTTCCTTAGGAATCAGGAATTCATTCGCCAGGCCTTCCACATCGGTAATCACCAGACGTTGCTTACCCTTGGTTTCCTTACCGAAGGACACGGTACCCGTGCATTCAGCCAGCATACCGGCATCCTTAGGGATACGCGCTTCGAACAATTCAGCCACACGCGGCAGACCACCGGTGATATCGCGAGTCTTGGAGGATTCCTGAGGAATACGCGCCAGCACATCACCAATACCCACCATCTGACCATCTTCAACCGTGATAATGCAGCCGGTTTGGAAGGTTACGCTAACCGCCGTTTCAGTACCCGTCAGCTTAACGTCTTCCCCGTTTTCATCAAACAAGCGAACCATAGGGCGAACCATCGTACCCGCTTTATTTTGTGCCGCAGTACGTTGTTTAGGATCGATAACCACCAGGGTTGACAGGCCGGTCACTTCATCGATCTGTTTAGCAACGGTTACGCCCTCTTCCACATTCTGGAAGCTCACACGTCCTGCATACTCAGTAATGATAGGACGGGTATGCGGATCCCATGTTGCCAGCACTTCACCGGCACGTACCGCTGTACCTTCTTTGATGACCAGTGTGGCACCGTATGGAATCTTATGACGTTCACGTTCACGACCGTAATCGTCAGCAATGATGATTTCCGCACTACGCGCAACCACAATCGCTTCGCCGCGTAGTGTCGTCACCAGACGCATGTTCGGGCTATATTTGAGCACACCGTTCGACTTACCTTCAACCTGGCTGGCAACCACATTACGTGAGGCTGCACCACCGACGTGGAAGGTACGCATCGTCAACTGAGTACCCGGCTCACCGATAGATTGAGCCGCGATCACACCCACTGCTTCACCCACGTTAACCATCGAACCGCGACCCAGATCTCGGCCGTAGCACTTAGCGCACAGACCGAAGCGAGTTTCACACTTGAGTGGTGCGCGAACTTCAACTTCATCCACGCCCAGCGCTTCGATACGTTCTACAGCGGTTTCATCAAGCAAGGTACCGATTTCATACAGGGTTTCTCCTGATTCAGGATTAACCACATCACGGCTCAATACACGACCCAAGATACGTTCGCGCAAGGCTTCGATGACTTCACCGCCTTCGACGATCGCTTTCATCATCGCGCCGTTAACTGTGCCGCAATCTTCTTCAACCACCACCAGATCCTGCGTCACATCGACCAGACGACGTGTCAGATAACCTGAGTTCGCTGTCTTCAACGCGGTATCGGCCAGACCCTTACGGGCACCGTGGGTGGAAATAAAGTACTGCAACATGCTCAAACCTTCGCGGAAGTTAGCGGTGATCGGCGTTTCAATAATTGAACCATCCGGTTTAGCCATCAAACCGCGCATCCCTGACAACTGACGAATCTGTGCAGCAGAACCCCGCGCACCGGAGTCGGCCATCATGTAAATCGAATTCAGCGACTCTTGCATGACCGGTTTGCCGTTATTCATACGCACTTCGCCAGTAATACGATCCAGCACAGGCTCAGAGCTCAACTGATCCATCATGGCTTTCGCCACCATATCACCGGTACGACCCCAGATATCCACCACCTTGTTGTAACGCTCACCATCTGTCACCAGACCCGAGGTGTACTGAGTGTGAATTTCCATCACTTCTTTTTCTGCAGCACCGATCAGATCGGCTTTTTCCGGCGGCATCAACATATCGTCGATACAAATCGAGATACCGGCGCGCGTCGCATAGGTAAAGCCGGTGTACATCAGCTTATCGGCCATGATGACGGTGTCGCGCAAGCCGCATTGGCGGAAACTCGCGTTGATCAGCTTAGAAATTTCTTTCTTTTTCAATGCCTTATTGATCAAAGCA
>SESD01000338.1_pt1 | contig 28995 bp, 28 predicted proteins | sample 3171411 | NCBI WGS metagenome assembly SESD01 (sample SAMN06051880, study PRJNA518727) | freshwater metagenome | biome: subpolar coniferous forest; feature: holomictic lake; material: water; isolation source: holomictic Lake 442, 16.5 m depth | place: Canada: near Kenora, Ontario | collected...
AAGCTTTGTATATGTAGAGGGGACGATTCGCTTACCTTAACTTAACTTAACTTGCTTTTTTTTATGTAATTTAATCGAGTATCTGGTTTAACTCATCCCGATATTGAAAAATGTTATTCAAGATAAGTCTGGCCTGATCTTGGTTATCTTCATAATCATCGGCGATATCGATACGTATCTCACGTAATACAAACCATTCTTCGACATCAACAATATGTAGTTTTTCCAGCTCATTGAGTATATCCAAAAACGGGCGGTCAACGATTTCTCCCTGATACAGCAAAAAAGCCTTAAATAACTTGGCGCCAATCGTATCTTGGGCTTTTAAAAGCGATAAATAATATGATCGGCAAATGCCAGCTCAATCCGGTTGCTTAACAAGTTAACGAACTGTTCTTCAACAATTGAGAATTTATGGTTTTTTTTCAAGTTCATCAAAGGCTTCATCAATTCTTACCAAGTGGACAGAGGCTTCATGCAATGTTTTTTTGAATCTGTTTTGATAAATTAAAGTTGTATTGACCATTTCTTCAACTCTTGTTCTATTAGCCGAGTTTCATTTTCATTAAAGACCACGTCAATTCTTTGTTCGCCTAATTGACGTTTCAGTTTGGCTAAAAATTGAAGCTTCTTGTTCGCAATTTCAATTTTATCTTCGGTGCGTATAAATAAATCAATATCGCCACCTTTTTTAGAATCGTCCACGCGACTGCCAAATAAATATACAGTCGCCTGCGCACCAAATACATTTAGCGTTTCAGTTTTGATAATGGTTTGATAAACTGAGGATAATCTCACTTAAGCCTTTCTTTTTCGCTGAAAGTTACCTGCGGATTTTACTAGTTTGAGGATGGGTGTAAAACGTTCAAATCCAGCTTTGAACTCCGGATACAGTAGTGGAGTCCAAAGCCGGCTTTGGCGTTTTGGGCAGTCCGTTTTGGAACTTATTTTACGGTTGAACTGTCGGGAACAACGGTTCTGCTTTCGTAAATACCGGTTAATTTGCGTTTGAATTCGTCAGATATCTGTCTGGAATCCTGTTTGGTTTTTACTACGCGTGGAGTGATTAACACAACTAATTCTGTTTTATCTTTATTATTGGTCGTATTGCCGAATAATGGCCCTATCCCAGGCAACTCATGTATAAAAGGTATACCAGCTTTGTTATATGTATTTTGTTCTGTAATCAAACCACCCAATACTATTGTTTCACCATCTTGGACAGCTACAGAACTCTCTATTTCTTTTTTATTAATTGTAGCGGTGGATGTAACTCCAGTAGCTGGAGCCTCTGCAACTCCACTTACAACCTGTTTTATTTCCATAATTACCATGCCATTAGCATTAACTCTGGGCGTCACATCTAGCATAACTCCTGTATCTTTATATTGGATTGATGTGCCTAACGCAACATTTGGCGTGCCGATAAGAGAAGATCCTCCGACTGGTAGTGTTGATGTGCTTGTTTGGACAGGTACTTGTTGTCCTACATTAATTTTTGCATCCTGGTTATTTAACACCATTAAAGAAGGTGAAGATATAACATTCACGTTTCCGGCTTTTGCTTGAGCACTTAATAAAGCATTAACTACACCTGAATTGTAAACTGCGCTAAGTCCTCCTGTTGCAAAAGCGGCACCGCTTGCAGCAGCTATGCTGCCTAAAGATGTAGAACCTGTGCCGCTACCAATGCTACTGCCTTCATGATCCAAAAACCATTGTATGCCGTACTTTAAATCGTCTTGTAAATCAACGGACACAATAGTAGCATCAATCAGCACTTGTAAAGGCAATATATCCAGTTGTTTTATAATCGGCAATACAATGTCATATTCACGCGGTGTAGCGACAATAATCAAGGAATTATTACCTTTGTCGGAAATAATTTTGACATTTTCTACATCTGCAACAGTGGCAGTTCCTGTCGAAGAGCCACCGCCCGACTTACTGCCGGATTTCTTTTTGCTGGTTGATGAAGACATACCGGTTGTTCCACCGGTTCCCCCAGAAGCCAGAGAAGGATCTGAAGCCGATTTATTGGTGACTTCAGCTGTTTTTTTACCAGGCGCCACTTTACCGGAAGTGCTAGTAGAAGAACTGCCGGTAAAGATACCGTTTAAGGTGTCAGCGAGTTCTTCTGCATTGGTATTTTGAACTTTGTAAACATTGACGCCGCCGCCGGAGGCAGTATTAGCTCTATCCAACTTAATGATCCAGCTTTCGATGTCCTGTAAATAGCGCGATTGATGGGTAATGGCCATAACCGCATTCAGGCGCTCAATAGGTAAAAAACGGAAAAAACTGGAGTCATCGTCTTTGGATTTAGTGGCAAACACTTCTTCCAGTTCTTTGATAATGGTTTCCGGTTCAGTATGCGCCAAGGGATATAGACCAAAGGAACGGCCTTTCAACACATCAATGTCAAAAGTGCTGACCATATCCATCACCCGTGCCAGTTCATCCGGCGTACCGGAAGCAACCAGAATATTGCGGGTACTGTCGGTGGTGAGAATGGTTTTTTCCTGAACCAGGGGTTTAAGCACTTCCATCAGATCACCCACAGAGACATTTCTGATCGGAATGACCCGGACTTGATAACCGGTTTTACCGGCGACACCGGGCGCGGCAAAATTGGAACTGTACAAAGCTTCGCTGGCCGGTTCGATGTGATAAATGCTGGCGTCTTTAATCAGCACCGCGTTATTCATGCGCAACAGCATTTCCAGCGTAGGAATCAATTCGTCTTTGCTTAACGGATCGGTGGTTTGCAAAGTTACCTTACCGGTGACTTTGGGGCTGAGTACATAGTTTTGCCCCAGGATGTCACTTAACACCACCTTGGCCACTTCGCCCAAATCAGCTTCATCAAAGTTTAAACTGTAAGAACCCTCACCGCCCGCCTTGGTTTTTCTGTGTGTTTCGGGAGAGTTGGGTACATATTGTCCTGTACCGGGGAATAATTCACTTTTGGCTCTGGGTTTTTCGGTAGGCAGAACTTTGCCCTGGTTTTTTGATGGGTCTTCGGCGGGCTCAGTTTTAACGGGCGGCAACGGTAATCTAGCCGCTTGTTTTGGGCCGAGCAGTTCACAACTTGACAGTGATAAACCTACAACCAGCAGACAGCCCGTTGTTGTTAATTTTTTGACCTTAGTCATTATTGGTTACCCTCAGGTGTCTCTTCATTAATAATTTCAGTGGTATCCGCTGCCGGTTCAGGGGCGGCGTTTGGGTCAGGAGGAACTGTACCCGGTGCAGCACCGTTGGTACGAGATAATGCTTTCTGTTTAGGTTTTCGTAGCAGTAATTCCTTTTCGCTGCCGCCTTGTCTAAATATAACTTTGTCTGCGAATATTTCAGTCAGTTTCCAGCCGTCAAGATCTTCACCGACGCTGAGCTTTCTAAAATTGTCTTTGGCAGCTTTTGATTTGGAACGGCTTAAAAAAGCTGATTTGTGATCGGCTTTTCCAAAAATACCGTTTAACTGCCAGTCGAACACTACGTTAGTTACCGCTGCCTGTTCGGCTTCGGGACTGGGTTCTTCTACCGGTCGTCTGCCTTTAATAAATAAAGGTCTGGTAACCAGATCGGTATAGCTGTCTTCTGTCTGTTTGGCCAGTTCTATGGTTGGCAATTCTTCCGATTTATAGTCTGGAGCAACTTCTGAGCTAATCTCAGCCAGTAAATTGCGTTCCGTGTAGGTTGCAAACAACCATTCCGCAGCAATCACCACAGACAAGCCGATGCAGACCGTTATTAATACATTTATGAGTTTCTTATTCATTTGGGCTGCTTTCTCATAAAACTGACCGCCTGGAAGTTAACATTTAATTCATTGCTCGCTTCAATCTGGCGGGTTGTCCGGTTTCTTACGCCTCGCATCGGCCTGATATCTAACTGGTTGATGATAATCAGCGGTGTTGAGGTTTCAATTTTATAAAGTACAGTCCTTAGTACTTCGCTATTGCCGGTCATTCTGACACTGACGGTTATCCGGCTAAAATCATTTTTGGTGTTGACCGGTAGCGCCTGGGTACTGCTTAACTGTCCGCCGGCTTCAACAATCGCTTTTTTAATAAATTCCTGAACTTCAGCAGAGGCTAAAGCGCCGGTGGCCTGACTATTTAAAAGGCCGCGGGCCTGATTTTGTTCTTTTAAGGCGTTCATATTGGCAATCACGCCGCCTTTTTTTGCCAGAATACGTTCGTATTGCTGTAACCTGAAAACAAGATTGTTTTTTTGGTCACGTAGTTCCAGGCTTTTGTTGACGACCGGAACGATGACCACAAAAACGATAGTCAAGATGACTGTGGCCAGCAGACCAACGGCCAGCCAGCGCTGTGTATTTTGATTGCCGAGATTGATCATTGGCTAGCTCCGTTTTCGTCCGAACCGGTTGAATCAACAGCAGTTGAATCAGGTGTGGCAGGAGTCTTTGCGGAACCATCTGGCGGCGTAACATCAACGGTAATCTGAAAACGTTCCTGGTGGCTGATGGTATCCTGGGTTACGGGAGACACAAATCGCGCATTAGCAAAAATATCAGATTCTTCCAACACGCCGATCAACGCAGAAGCGGCTGGCGATTCACCCTGTATTTGCAAATGTCCGTCAGAGTATTGCGCATAACCCAGCCAAGTATCGTCTTTCATAATCGTGCTTAACTTGTTGAGCATTTCTATGACTGCCGGTGCCGTTTTTTTCTCAGCTATCAAGAGTCGGGTTTCCGCGATGATGCCGTCAATTTCAAGCTGCATGGCCTTAACACCCTTGGCGTCTTTTTCAATCGCATCAATTTTATTCTGTAAAAGATTAACGGTTCCTGATTCAAACCAGGGCGGAAGCGCGAGTACTGCAGCCAACAGTAGAAAAATCGTTAAACTTAATCCGGAATAAACCAGACGCGGCGTGTTCGATGCTTTGTTTCTTAATCTTTCGGGTAATAAATTGTAGTCGTCATAGCGATGATCAAGATTATTCGGCGTCGCGTCAAAATCGAAAAATAAGGGTGACATGCCCATCGCTTTAATATCTTCGAGCAGCACATCAAAGTTTTCTCTAAGCGTCATAATCAACATGACTCTGAGTTGTCCGGGTTCATTTTCACCTTCCAGCATCTTGACGGCGAAATAAACCTGATCTTCTTTGAACGGCGTATAACGATCCAGTTCATAAGCAACCACCTGAGTAATATTGTCTTTGACGGCGGCAGGCAGGGACAGTTCTTTTTGTATGGCGTCTTCTTTGGTTAAGCGGACAATAAGCGTGGCTTTAGCCAGTCGCTCATCTTTGGCCAGCATGGCTTTGAATTGTGCTACGCCCGTAGCGTTGCGTTCAATGACTCCCAGCGGTTCTATTCGGTTTGGATACTTGCCATAAAGCCAGGGCCGCAAGGTGGCATTAGGATTTTGTATCGGCTGTGGTTCTGCTTCTTGCTCAGACGCAACTTCAGAATCCTCGGCTTCCACTTCGGCTGGTTTTTGAGCATGAAATGTATCTCGCCCATTAAGCACGTAGCTTAACGCTAACTGATTTCCTTCAGGTCTAACGATAATAAATCCCTTGGTCTCATAAACCAAATGTGTGATTTTATCGGGAATCAGGAATTCAAGCTCACGCATCCACCAGCGGAAGAACTTTTTAGCGTCCAGATTAATTGTTGAATTCAGGCTCGTCATACTGTCTCACTAGTAATTCTTCTTTTTCATCAGTAAACAATGAACCCTCGCCAATGGCGTTGCGCAGCCATTTCAGTGCCTGAAACGGCGACGACCCGGTACCATCGGATTTTTTTATCAATGCCTTAATAATAGCCGTTGTTTCATCATTCAACAACGCTTCGGCAATAACGGTAACTGTAATATTCTGATCCAAACCGGCAACCACGGGTAGGGTAGGAATCGTTGGCGTATTTGACCCACCCATTTGGCTAGCGCCAAAGGCATCGAAAGCCGGAACCGGCAGACCACTTTTTAAACTGTCCATTTTAGCTGCGATGTAACTTTTTATCAGTTCTGAATCGGTTCCTGGTAACAATTGCAAAACTTCTGGGGTCGCCTGAGTCATATCTACTTTGGGTTTTCCTGAGTTGACAGTAATCAAGTTTTCAATTTTTTTGAAAACTTCCTCATTCATACCCAATACCAATTGTAATTCCTCGATAGATTGAAACGGTTTGTTGCGAGGTTGATAACGTAAGCCCTCTTTTTTATATTCATCCTTTTCTGCACCTTCTGTCCGCACCAGATCATCCGCATCACGCCAATCAAGAATGGCATCGACCAGCTTGGTTTGTGCATCCTCTTCCAGCGACGTTGAACCGATAAGTGCCTGCAACAAAATCTGGTCTGCGACATTTATATCTATTTTACCTGATTCGGACATGATTCTGATGCGAACCTTTGCATCAGTATAGTCTATTTGGTAAACACTGCCATCTGTACGCCAGCGTTGCAGCGGATCAAGGTTTAACAGCATGAGTTCGGCAACGGCAATTCCCGATTCAGCAACTGCCATGGCCTGCGCATTAGTACTGCCGCCATTTACAATTGCCGCTTCGCGTCGCATGCTGAGCGCAAAACTGCCGGCCATAATCGTCAGCAGACTTAACACCCATAAAACCAAAACCAGCGCGAAACCATCTGATTTTTTCAATTGCCATTCCCTACGACGCTAGACTGATTCATGTTGCTTCCACCCAGTTCATCGGTATTTACGGTAGCAGCAACTTTAAGTTCTATAATCATTTCCGGCCAGTAAATGCCATTTTTGGTGTTTATGATTATCTTGATCAACTGAGGCTGACTATTCTTTGTCAGCCATTCGTCTTGCCAAATACTATTAGCACCTTCTTCGGCGGGGCCAAAATAAGACAGCGAGAAATCCTCAACATGCCGTAACAAAATGGCTTCTTCTTTTTTCCATTCCTCGCCATCGGTTACCGGAAAAAAAGGCGTTATTGTAACATTGATAATTTTTTCGTTATTTTTCTGTACCAGATCGAGAGAAAACAACTGCATCCCTGATTTACCTGCACTCGCAGGGAACGTCGATACAAATTCCAACGACTGTTTTTTACCCTGAAATGAAAAGGTTCTTTCGTCAGCTTTGCTAAAATCATTCCATAAAGGCGTTGCTGAGGGTAAATGGCGTTGAAAAAAGTTATAAACAGCCGCAACTTCATTCACGTCTGACATTTTTTTTTCACCTTGCTCCCAGCTTTGTGCACAAATTTTCAGACTGGTAAACAACAGCACGACCATAATGCTTAATAGCGTCATGGCTATCAGAACTTCAATCAGAGTGAAGCCTTTGTTTTGCTTAACCTTAAAGCCTGAGATCTGATTTAAGCTCATAAGACTTTAGCTGCCAATCTTAAGGTGGTTAATTCCAGCTGTCGGCCTTCATTGCCAGAATTGCCATCACTCCAGTTTACGATCACCTTTACCTTAAAGAGCTCGGCAGTTTGCGAATTCATATCTGAGGTTTCGAGCATGCCTGTAAATTGGTAAGGGCTGACAACAACCTGCCAATTATATTTATCGTTTAGCTGGCCACTCGATTGACCTGGCTGCAAGGCGGTTTCAACACCGGTTTGTGCCATTAAAGTTTCAGCAATTTGTACTGCTGAAGTATATTCTTCGGCTACACCGGCCATATTGATGCCGGAAGAAAAGATCTTTAACAAAATGCCCAAGGACAGCGCCAGAATTGAAAACGCAATCAGGATTTCCAGTAATGAGAAGCCTCGCTGTTTATTCATTTTCAAGTTCAATCTGACCTGTTAGCCAGTTTATATTAATTTTCCATTCGATGCTGCCCAGTCCGAGCTTAACTTTTCCTCCGGTTGAAGAACCGTCAGGGAAAAATCGTATGTTTGCCGTGCCTTCGTCGGTTAATTCAGTTTGTGCGGTAACCACGGTCAGATCAATGGCATCCGGTATCGTGTATTGCTTGTCCCGATCCGTAACTTTGTAGCTATTACCGCTTAGGTTAATAGCGACCGTCGTTTCTTTTCGGGTCATTAAAGCCTGGCCTCTGGCGTAGCGCAAGGCAGAAACAATGTCTCTTGAAGCCGACTTGATCTTTGTAGAGTCATTACCTGATGAAAGATTCAGACCGATCACGGAAAAACCCAAGACCACAACCAGCAGTACAACGGTTAGTTCCAGCAGGGTAAAGCCCCGCTGGCGTGAAGTCGTAGGGTTAGGATAACTCCTGGGGGTCATATAGCGGTTCTGCGTAAGTAGCGCCCTTGAACCTTTCACCTTGAACCTTTAGTTTATGAATTTATTCCCAGCTATTAATATCCTGATCTTCGCCTTTGCCGCCTTCCTTAAGATCTGCGCCGTAGGTATAAAGATCAAATTTGCCATGTTCGCCGGGAGCAACATAATGATATTCCTGTAACCAGGGATCCAAAGGCATTTTGGATTTACGTAAATAGGGGCCGTTCCAACGCTTAGAGCTTTCGGGCGATTCAATCAAGGCTTTCAAACCTTGCTCTGAAGTGGGATAAATTCCCAAATCCAGTTTGTACATATCAAGAGCCGCAGCCAAATCTTCAATTTGAACTTTTGCTGCTTTGGTTTTTGATTCGCCCATGTGTTTCATAACTTGTGGCCCGACGATCCCGGCCAACATGGCGATAATACCCAATACCACCAATAACTCAAGCAAAGTGAAACCCATCTGGCGTAAAGCGCCCGCCTTGAATCTTGAACTTTGAATCTTGAATCTATTTAACTGTTTCATAATGTATTTTTCCTATATTTAAAAAGCCAGATCATTGACGCTCAGGATAGCCAACAATATTGACACAATGATGCCAGCAATCATCAGACCTAATGAAATAATCAGGGCAGGTTCCAGCATTGCCAACATTCGCGCAATGGCTACCCTGAGTTGTTTGTCATAAATAGTTGCTACTCGCAGCAGCATCTCTTCAAGGCGGCCGGTTTCTTCGCCCATTTTTATCATTTGCATGGCCATTTTAGGCAAAATGCCCTTTGCCAATAAGGCTTCGGACATGGTCTTTCCTTCTCTTAGCTGATCTTCGGCATCCTGAATGGCTTCCGCTATAACCAGATTATCCACGGTTTCGCGAACAATCGTTAAGGAGGATAAAATCGACACGCCGTTACCCAATAAGGTACCCAATGTACGGGTGATGTTTGCTGTTTCCTTATTAAGAAAAATATTTCCAAACAAAGGTACTTTTAAAAAACGGCCATCCCAAACTTTTTTTCTGATTGGGTCAGCCATTTGCCATTTCATATAGCTGGATACAGCTACGAAACTACCAATGAGCAACCACCAATAACTTTGCAACCATTCAGCCATGCCTACCACAATCTGTGTCGATATGGGCAAGGCCTTGCCGGCGCTGGCAAACATTTCAGAGAATTGCGGAACGACGAAAGTCAGCATCACAAACAGTGAGGCCATGGACATGACCAGCAAAATAACCGGATAAATCAGCGCGGTACTAACGGTATCCTTCAATTCCTGTGAACTTTCCAGATATTCGGTGAGTCGGCTTAAAACGTCACCCAAACTTCCACCGGCTTCTCCGGCACGAATCATGTTCAGATAAAATTTGGAAAACAGACTGGTATTTGCACGTTCGGGAGATTTGCGTCTTTCCAGAGAATCAGCAAGCGAAGCACCACCTTTGACTTTTTCGAGTATTCGGGCCACCAGTTTGGTCAACGCTTCGTTGTCTTCAGTCAGGTCCATCAAAACCAGCAATGATTTATCTAAAGGCAAGCCGGATTCCAGCAAAGTAGCCAGCTCTCCTGTAAATAACAGCAAATCTTTTTGCGATAATTTGGAGCGTTTAAGCGTTAGCTTGAAACCGGAAAACAAACTTGATTTGAGCGGAACCACATGAATCGGCATATAGCCTTCAGACTGCAAGGTGGCTATCAAATATTGATCATTGATAGCATCTCTTACGCCTTCTATGACATTGCCCTGATTGTTAACTGCCTTGTATGAAAACGAGGGCATATCAGCTTTCCGCCGTGGTCACGCGCAGAACTTCTTCCAGTGTGGTGACGCCTTGAACAACTTTGACCAGTCCGTTTTCGTACATGGTGGACATGCCTTCTTCAATAGCCAGTTTCTGTATAATGCCTGCTTCGGCATGATTCATAATCAGTTTACGGATAGGATCGGTCATCGGCAAAAACTCGATGATTGCCAATCGGCCCCTATAGCCCATGTCCGCGCAATTTGGACAACCCACGGGTTTGTAAAAAACAATATCGCCTTCGGGAGCATAACGTCGCAATTTTAATTCTTTGATCAATTCTTCCGGGGGATGAAAAGCCAGTTTACAAGCCGGGCACAATTTTCTGACCAGGCGTTGCGCCAAGATGCCATTGACGGTTGAGGTCAGTAGGTATTCCTCAAGCCCCATATCTTGTAAACGAGTAACACCGCCCGCGGCGTCATTGGTATGCAGTGTTGATAACACCAAATGGCCGGTTAGCGCTGATTGCACCGCGATACGTGCGGTTTCCAAATCTCGCATTTCACCAATCATGATGACATCGGGATCTTGCCGGACGATAGAACGCAATGCAGAGGCAAAGGTCAGACCGATTTGCGGTTTGGCCTGAATCTGGTTGATGCCTTCCATTTGGTATTCGACCGGATCTTCAACGGTAATGATTTTTCGCTCTGAAGTATTGAGCTGTTTTAGCGCAGCATACATGGTGGTTGATTTTCCGCTACCCGTCGGGCCGGTAATCAGAATGATGCCATGAGGTTGCGCCAAGGCATCAAGAAATTGATCCAGATGTTTGCCGGCAAAACCCAGGCCGACAAAATCAAGTACGGTATTTTCTTTGTCCAGCAGACGAATAACGACGCTTTCACCGAACATGGTGGGAATGGTTGAAACCCGCAAATCCAGTTCTTTACCCAGCATCTGTATTTTGATACGACCATCCTGGGGCAAACGGCGTTCCGCAATATTAAGCTTGGCCATGATTTTGATACGCGAAATCACCGCGGCGGTAGACTTGACCGAAGGCGAGTCTATTTCTTTTAGAACGCCATCGACACGTAATCGTACTTTTAAAGATTGTTCAAAAGGTTCAATGTGAATATCAGAAGCTCTGGTTTCAATGGCGCGCTGCATGATCACGTTAACCATTTTGATAATCGGCGCTTCGCTGGCCAGATCTTTTAAGTGTTCAAGATCTTCATCGTCTATGTCATCAATATCCAGATTATCAATAACTTTGTCTGTTTGTGAGAGGCCATCACCGTACTGGACTTCAAGCGCCGCATCAATTTCCGATAGCAACCCAACTTTGGCGATAATATTTTTGCCGGTGGCCAATCTTAACGCCGTAATTACAAACTTGTCTTCTGGGTCCATCAGCGCAACGGTTATATCGTCATTCTGGCTCAAACCGATCAGATGATACTGTTTTAAAAATCGCAAAGGGACGATTTCAGGGAGTTGTGGTTCGATGGGATACTGATCGGCAGCCACTTTTTCAAACTTGCCTGATTCAGCAAAGGCATCGGCTACATCCAGCTCAGAACAGAGACCTAATTTAACCAGTAGCAGTGGCACATTTTCAGCCACCGAGGTTTTTTGGACACGCTCAACTTTTTTTAATTCTGCAACGGAGAGTTTTTGTCTTTTATGCAAAACATTTAGCAACGCTTCATATTCCATTATCTTAAAACCAGTTTGTATTGCATTAAGTGTATATAGTATAGAAAACTTAACTTATTCAATTAGTTAATTGAATGTCATTCCTTGTCAAATTCACCAGCTCTAGCTTAGAGTTGTATAATAACAAAGTCTTAGCTATTTATTTAACTCTAATTGTTTTTTCGCTTTTTTTCTATTCGCTTTATTATAGTTGACGTAAGTTATTTTTCTAATTCAAAGTGCCAATAAATTTTTCGCAAGGCAGATAATTTCTTGTTCATCAATGTCTTTAATCGAAAAATCCTGCTTGTTGAGCTTAAACGGATTAACAACAGAATCGGACTTTACCACCTTGTTAATATCAGTCTGATATACCCTGCTAACCGGCGTTGGTCCAAAAATAGTAATTGAAGGCCGATTCAGACCCCAAGCCATGTGCGTCGGTCCGGTATCATTACCGATTAATAAATCAGCTTTGGCGATTAAGGCTTTCAGGCTGTTTAAATTAAGTTTAGGCAGTACGGTGATTCGGTCGGATTGGGTAGCCATCCATTCTGCGCTGGCTTTTTCCTGCTCGTTGCCCCAAATGAGCAGACAGTTTTGCTCTAAGTCTTGCGCGATTTTGACGAATTTCTCTGCCGGATAGTTGCGACTTTCCCAAGTTGAGCCGATCACTAAAACAATATTTGCCAAATCTTTGGATAAAAAACCATTAAGGCATTTGTCTTCATTTTCAAAAAACAAAAACGGTTTTTTGTTAAGGATTTGCTGGCTGCTGATATTAAAGCCTAATGGCCTTGAAAGTATTAGTGCATTTCTGTCGATAGTGTTGGCATCATAAGCGCAGGCTACTTTATGATCATAAAACAATGATGCTGCTTTTTCTCTGCTTGATGGGGCATCGAAACCGGCAATTTTACTTTGTTTATTTTTCCCCGATAACAGTTTGGCGGTAATGGCGGATTTAAGTAGTCCTTGAGCGTCAATAACCAGATCATAATGGTTGTTTGCATAGTTGCGAATTTTTTTAAGCTCCGCAAATATCCCAATTTTGCTGGTTTTTAAGGCTTTCAGGTTAACTGTTAGTATATTGTCGATGTCTGGATTATTTTTTAAAACTTCAGCAAAGTGCTCTTCGACTATCCAGTCGATCTGAATCTTTGGCGAATGTGCCTTGATAAACTGTAGCGCAACCATCGCATGAACGATGTCTCCCAGTGCCGACAGTTTTACGATGGCAATTTTCATAGTTGGTTCGCTATCAATTCAAGGGCTTGTTCAGGCTTGATTCCGGTTAAACATTGCGTATGCCCTAATGGACACTCGCGTTTAAAACAGGGCGCGCAGTCCAGGTTTAAAGAAAGTATCTGCGCTTTGTCATTTAACGGCGGGGTGAAGCCGGGATCTGAGGAGCCGTATAGAGCAATCAGTTTTTTGTCCAGAGCTGCAGCGACGTGCATCAAGCCAGAATCATTCGATACCACAGTGTCTGCCAGTGACAGTAAATCAACCGCCTCGGCTAACGTGGTTCTGCCCGTAAAATCGATGCATTGTCCGGAAGCTTTAGTGTTGATTTGCTGTGCGTCAGCTTTATCTTTATCGGAGCCAAACAACCAGACCTGCCAGCCTTGAGCAGTTTTTTGCCGGGCAACTTCAGCAAAATACTCTGCAGGCCAGCGTTTTGCAGCACCATATTCGGCGCCCGGACATAAGGCCAGAATTTTTATCGCAGTTGAACAAGATAAATCAAATTTATCGAAAACCGCCTGTTGTCGCTCAGGACTGATACTGATGGCAGGCTTAGGACATACCGGCGGCCTTGCTGCGTCTTTGGGCAAACCTAAGGCAACGAAGCGTTGCACGGTCATGGTCAGTAACTTTTTATCCAGTTTTCTGGCATCGTTTAGCAAACCCCAGCGACATTCACCAAGGTAACCGGTACGTAACGGAATATTAGCGAAAAAGGTCGGGATTGCCGATTTCCAAGAGTTGGGTAATAAAATGGTTTGCTGATAGCCTTCAGAACGAAGGCTCTTTCCCAGTTTGATACGCTCCAGCAAACCAAACCGGCCGCGTGCCAGTGGTATAACGATGGCCTTGGTCACTTCAGGCATTCTTTCCAGTAACGATAATGTCCACGCCGGAGCCAATACGTCAATCTGGCAGTTCGGGTCATTATTTTTCAGGGTGATAAAAAGGCTTTGCGCCATCACCATATCGCCAACCCACGAAGGTCCAACGACTAGAATTTTTTGATTTTTTTTCAAAAGCCTTACCGGATTATTGATTCTGGGCAGTCAGTGGGCGTGCCGAGCGCGCCTTGAAAACTAATGAGTGGCCTGATTTAGTGTCGCTATCGCGACGGATTTTTATAATCGGGTGTTCGGCGCGTTAAACGGGATTGTATATCAAGCCCAATAACTTCATATACAATTCCTTCTACAAGCGGAGAAGGTTAGGTTATCTCGCCTTCGAGCGCGAGAAGACGATTTAAAAAAATCCTTCCCGATAGCGACACTGCAACTGCCTGCAGATTATCTGGGTAGCATAAGATAATTAAATCAAGCCACGTAAGTCAGCCAATCGGCATGATCTTCTCTTCGCCCATGTACATAATCAAAATACAAAGATTGCAGTTGCTCGGTGACCGGGCCACGACTACCCGAACCTATCGCACGGTTATCCAGTTCTCTGATTGGCGTTACTTCAGCCGCCGAACCGGTAAAAAACGCTTCATCGGCAACATAAATCTCGTCCCGGGTAATGCGCTTTTCTATCACTTCATAACCTTGTTCTCTGGCGATGGTGATCACTGAATCACGGGTAATACCTTCCAGGGCTGAGGTGGTTTCAGGCGTGTAAATTTTGCCGTTACGCACCACGAACAGGTTTTCAGCACTGCCTTCGGCCGCGAAACCTTCATGATCCAGCATTAAGGCTTCATCGTAGCCATTGGACAAAGCTTCTTGCAGCGCTAGAATGGAATTGATGTAATTGCCGTTGGCTTTGGCTTTACACATGGTGCTGTTATGGTGGTTACGGGTATAAGACGAAGTGCGGATACGGATGCCATGCTCAATACTGTCAGCGCCCAAATAAGCGCCCCACGACCAAGCAGCGACCATGACGTGAACTTTCAGATTATCCGCTCTAAGCCCCATGCCTTCGGAACCGTAAAAACACATGCTGCGAATATAAGCGCTGTCCAGATTGTTTTTGGCAACGGCATCGCGATGCGCCTGATTAAGTTCGTCCTTATCGAAAGGCATTTTCATATTCATGATATGTGCCGAGCGAAATAATCGATCGGTATGTTCCTGCATTCTGAAGATCGCCGTGCCTTTTTCCGCATGATAAGCTCTTATACCTTCAAAGACACCCAGTCCATAATGCAAGGTATGCGTCAATACATGGACTTTAGCTTCGCGCCACTCAACCCAGTTGCCATCCAGCCAAATAACGCCGTCTCTGTCGTCCATTGTCATTGTTTACTCTCCAATATTAGTGTTTAGGTGTTTTTTTATCTAAGTTGATAAAACAAAGGTTTAATAAGTAGCCTCGATGCAGCAAAGCTATGGGCCTTACATAAATTCGTGCCAGATTTGTTCAACTTGCTCGCTCAATTCTCGTACTTGGTCCGCATCAATCAGCGCCCGTTCACCCTGTAAAACCCGTTTATGGCCGACATCCCGATAGGTGCAGTATGCAGTTTTAAGCGCTTCCGCATGCTCTTTCGACATGAAACCCTGTACTTGCAAGCCTTCCAGCAGTCTTACATTATCGGTGTAAGTCGTTAAAGCGACATTTTTAGCTGCCTGATCCAATACGCCAAATTGTACTATAAACTCAATATCAGCAATACCGCCTTTACTTTGTTTCAGGTCAAACTGGTCTTTATCTTTGCTCGCCAAAGCGTCGCGCATTTTTTCGCGCATCTCCCTGACTTCTTTTTTTAAGGCTTGAGTGTCGCGAGGCAAGCTTAAAATTCGGCTGCGTATTGCTTCATAACTGGCTTTGAGTTTTAGATCTCCGGCGATAAACCGACCTCTTACCAGCGCCTGTAATTCCCAGGTCCAGGCCTGATTTTTCAGATAATCTTCATAAGCGTCGATATGGCTGACCAGCAAACCTGAGTCACCATTGGGCCGCAAACGCATATCTACTTCGTAAAGTATACCGGACAACAGCTTGGTATCGAGAATATGCCGGATTTTTAAGCCCAGGCGTCCATAAAACTGGGCACTGGAAATGGGCTTTTCGCCATTGGTCATGGCATTGCCATCCTGGCATTGATATAAAAACACCAAATCCAGATCCGACCCATAACCCAGTTCAATACCACCCAGTTTGCCAAAGCCAAGCACTGCAAATCCGGAGGCGCTATTATCTGTATCGGGTGGAAAACCATGATTGTCGGCCAGTATCAACCAGGCGCGCTTAATCACCTGGCTGACAATACTTTCGGCGATGTAGGTCAGATAATCGCTTACTACCATCAGTGGAATGACGCCCATAATATCGGCGGCGGCCACTCTTAACACGTTTAACTGTTTAAATTGGCGCAACACCACCATCAACTGCTCAAGATCCTGCACCTCAACTTGCGCCAGTAATGCCTTAAGCTGTTGTTCAAGATCGTCTTTTTTGAGCGGCTCATAGAGCGAGCGTGTATCGAGCAATTCATCGAATAACACTGGATACATCGACAGATAACTGCAAATCCACGGGCTGGCCGAGGACAATTTAACCAATTGCAACAAAGCGCCGGGGTTTTCGGCGAGTAACGATAAATACACGTTTCGACCGGCGACAGCGCCAAACAAGCCCAGGATACGTAGCAGGGTTTCATCGGGATTTTGCACCTGTTGCACGATTTCAATCAATTGCGGAATTAATCTATCCAGCACGCCTGCGCCTTTGCTGGTTAAGCGTCTTACCGCCGCAGAACGTTTAAAATCCTTTAGCGCTGTCAGCAAAGCGTCGGCATCTGTAAGGCCAAAATCTTTTAATTCGGCCAGCAACTCGGCTTCATCGGCCAGGCAAGCCCAAATTTTTTGGGTTCTTGCTGAGTCTGTCGTCACATCCTGTTTTGATAAAGAAAAAACCTGGTCAAAGACTTCATGCACCTGTGCTCTGACCATATCCAGCTCCTGTTTAAAGCTCAGCCAATCGGCATAACCCAGCGAATACGCCAAAATCAACTGCACGTTCGGGGAGGTCGGTAAATCATGAGTTTGCTGGTCCTGGTATTGCTGGATATGGTTTTCTACCCGGCGCAAAAAACAATAAGACTGTTTTAGTTGTTCGGCATCTTTGGCTGTCAGCAATTCCAGCTCGCCCAACAGTTGCAGAACATCGAGAATACCGCGTATTTGCAAGCCTTTTTCGTTGCCGCCACGGATCAATTGAAAAGCCTGGCCGATAAATTCACATTCACGAATACCACCCGGCCCGAGCTTAATGTTTTCCATGCGATCCTTGCGCCGTAACTCTTGGGTAATCTGTGCTTTTAACGAGCGCAATTCTTCAAATGCACCATAATCCAGATAACGCCGATACACAAAAGGCCGGAACATAGCCATCAATTGGGAGCCAGTTTTAAAATCGCCGGCAACCTGCCGCACTTTAATCAGCGCATAACGTTCCCATTCCCGAGCCTGGGTCTGGTAATAGTTTTCCATGCCGTCAAAAGTCATGAGGATTGGCCCGCTATCGCCGTAGGGTCTTAAGCGAATATCGGTACGAAATACAAAACCGTCCACGGTGATTTCGTCCAATACTTTGATTAAATTACGACAGATTTTGGTGAAAAATTCGCCATAGGTGGTTTCTTTTCTATCCGGTAACACGCCGTCTTCTGCATAAGCAAAGATCAAATCAATATCGGACGAATAATTCAATTCATACGCGCCCAACTTACCCATGCCCAACACTACCAATTGCTGTGGACTGCCGTCAGCTAGTAGGGGTGTTCCGCGCAGTTCACAGGCTTCCTGGTACAAAAAATCCAGGGCAAATTGAATGCAGGCATCGGCCAGATGCGACAAGTCTGTCAAGGTTTCGGTTAAATCGGCCCAGCCAGCCAAATCCCGCCATGCTATCCTGACCATTTCCCGGCGCCGGAAATGGCGCAGTTTAATCATTAGCTCGGCTTGTGTTGCTACGGGCAGTTTCGTTAATTTTTCAGCGTAGGTTTTTTGAATATATAAAGAAGATAAATCGCTGGAATTGACCAGATCAACCAATAACTCGGGTTTGCGCGTGCAACTTTCTGCCACAAACAAACTCGAGCACCATACTTTAACCAGAGAGTCGTAAAACGCAGGCGTTGCGTTAAGGCTGAGTTTGCATTCGGTTATTTGTTCGTCCCATTTTGTTAGCGAGGTAATGACTGTTTCTGTTAGCTGCTCTGGTAGCGAGGCAAAGTCGAGTTGAAGATTTTTAATAAAAGTCATGGGGGAATAGTCATGAATAAAAAGCTCATCATAACTAAAACAGCTGCGTAACTAGTAGCGCTATTTATAATAATGCAGTCGACAATAACGAAGAGAAGTAGAACCCGTCTTCATAAAATGATAAAGTTAAAATAAACTCTTAAACATCTATGATTTAAATTTATGAAAACACTTACCTTTACTAAAAAATCCTGTTCTATTGTCTTGACCAGTCTGTTTGTAGCGCTAGCGGTTGTCGGCTGTTCCGATGACAAACAAGCAGACAAAAAAACCGCAACGGCCAGCGTTACCAAGCACAATCCTTTTGATCATTCCCATGATGTCGATGTCACTGACGTTCAAAAACACAAATTCGAGCATGACTTTGCCAGCCAATGCGTGCAAAGGGAAGTTAAGCATTCCGGGAGTAAGGATGACGATGGCCAGCGTTACAGCACACCTTGCATGTGCATAGCCAAGTTTTTAATGAAAGATTTAACCGCAGAAGAAGCTGAGCGTTTTCTTGATGAGCATAAAAACGCCCAATCCTTGGTTATCAAATATGAAAACGCCGCTTATCACTGCTTGCAACAAAATTCACATCCCAAAGGCCCTGACTTTTCTAGGCATCCTCAGGGTAATTGATTTTTAATCAGTTAGTGCTTAAGTCTTGAGACCTGCATTGTTTATTTTATATTTCAAAGCGATGTCGGGTTTCAGGCGAAACTCTTTTGAATACGAATATAATGACTAACTGAAATCACTGTGCTTTACTTCGCGTGGCTTTGAGAAGCCGCTAGACAAGCGTGAGGTCTTAGTGATTAAGCTTCTGCTGTATGCAGTTTGCATAGCGGGTATAAAGAACTCTCGATCAGGTAGTGCCATCAATTAATACGTGGTGACAAGCTCTCCGTTTCTGCGTCCGGATTCCCCGGCGTAACTGCTTCAGCACACGCCCAGAAAGGCTTGCAGCATTACCTGTTTTGCCAGATTCTCCTGCTGCAACGCCAAACTCCCCGATCACACCGTCAACCAATCCAACTACGTCAACTGACTTTCTGGCATAACCACCAGATGATTCAGCCTGGCTAATCGATGAACTAGCTGCGGCGATGTATAAACTAAATCCACGCTTTTATAATCGTAACTTTGCTCAGGTTAAGCTGTTTATGAACTGCTACTGTTTGTGGTTGGGTAGCTGAAGGTTTTTATGCAACTCAAGCGAAAATAAATCAGTTTTCTATTTACCGCTACTATTCACTGTTCATTATTCCTACCCAAAGAATAGTTGTACTCATTGATTAGGTTATATTATTTTTGGTAGAGCATGCTGCGCTCGCCTTGGTTTTTATGGCGCACACGGCACGCCCTACCAGATTAATCAATTCAAAGTGCTCTATGTAATGTAACTTTGTTTACTTTGGGATCAATACAAAATATTGCAATAGACCTTAAGTTGCTCAGCTGGGCAAAATAAGCCCAACTCAATAAAACTATGTTATTTAACACGCTCGGTCGGAAAAAGTGTGGCATATGACCTGTTTTTCATGAAAAACACATAAAAATGAGCAAAAAAATGTGTCATATGCCGCATTTTTTAAATTACAGACCAAAAAACAGTGAAAATCCCATGATTCAAGCTACTAAAAATGAAAAAATCAAAGGAATTTCACTTCTGAAAAATCTGTGGAACGGAAGTCATTTAGCGGTAAAACTTCTGTAAAACATGTTTTAAAATAATAATATATCTATATTAATCAATATATTATTGATTGATTCTTAGAATAAATCCCCATATAAAATATATTTGGCACATTTTCTGCTTTAATTAACTCGTAGTCTTGGGTAAAAGAATTGCAAGGATGCTAATTTGATCAAGCCCAAGACTCTTTAATTATTACTTTAAAAGCACTTTAAATATTTGTCCTAAGGGGGACTTACATGAAAATATCTTCAAAAGCATTAAAAAACGCTTCATTGGGTCTGGGCGCTGTAATGATGATGGGCGCCGGCCAAGCTGCATTTGCTCATGCTTCTATCTTAAATACTGTTAACAGTGGAAACGCCATTGGTTCTACTTCTTTCAGCCGTATTGGCGTTAACCATGCTTGTAACAACATTCTTCCAAAATTACCTGTTGTTGCCCAAAGTGCTGTAATTCCTACTATTAACCCAGTAATCTCTCAAGCTAATGTAACAGGAACCGTTGCTGGTGCTTATGCAGTTCAGGCATCAGCTTTATTAGGTGACTATCTTATAACAAATTTAACTGCAACCCCTGCAGTACCTGTAACTACTTTGGCAGACAGATTTCAATTAGTTCAAAGCAAAGATGTTTTTTCAACACAAATTGAGCAGCGTAACTCATCTAACCAAGTGATTGGTTTTGTATCAACTAAAGGCGCTCTGGGCTTCAACTTGCACGGCGAAGTACCTTTCCGTTTTTCTAATGTATTCTTCAAGCCAGCGTCTTGCTTAAGAAATTTAGTTATACAAGTGGCGGTTGCTGATATTTGTAAAACTACGCAACAACCTCCTTTTACCAATTTGGTTTGGAATGTTAATAACGGTGTGAATTTGTGGATTGACAGCTTGTTAGGTGGTTCAACGTCATTCCCTGCTGCCGGTATTGAGCCAGGTGCCGGTACTACTAACTTGACTGTCACACGTGATCCTGTTGTTAACCCATACCCATCAAACTGTGCGGCTCCTTATGGAGCTGGTGCTGATGCGGCGTTTGACATCAAAATCCAACCATCTGCTGCTGACTTGGAGCAACTGCAATTCCCAGGATGGGGAACTCCAGTTGTTGGCAACACTTTCCAATAATAATTAGCTAGGCATTGTCTTTGTAGCACTTGATTATCCTCAAGGTTCTCAAGGTCAAGTGTTACAAAAAACGCCACAATAACCTTATTAATTATTTTATCTAGAGATAACGAAATGAAAAAAATTATATATTCCTTGCTTGTATTATGTGCGCTTGCGACGGGAACAGCTCAAGCTAGCATTGATACATTAGACTCGACACTTTTTGATCCTGCTCAAGGTGATTACTTTAGTTTTCATGTAGATACTGCTGGCTCTGTTAATCTTTATACGGCGTCATCATCTCCTTTTAATCCCTTCCTTACGCTTTGGTCATCAAGCACCGCAGCGCCAACAACTGCTGATTTAACTCTATTCGACTCGAATGATGACACTACAGCATTGAGTGGTTTTGAAAGTGGGTTTAATTCCAAAGACGCACAGCTTAAATTGACTTTAAGTATAGGTGATTATTTCGCTAGAGTTACTACATCAGGTACAGATGCTTTCACTTATCAGTTTAACGTAGATACGGATCATCTAACGGGCACTTTAAATGGCACTACCGGCGCCAGCATTTCAAATGTTGTAGCAACTGTTGCTCCTGCCGCAGTTCCTGTTCCTGCCGCAGTATGGTTATTTGGCTCAGGCTTAATGGGTTTTCTGGGCCTTGCAAAAAGAAAAGGACAGTTACAACAGGCTTATTGTTAAAAATTAAGCGCCAGGTTTTTTATCTAACAATAAATTTATTTGGCGCGACTGGTAATGTATTTACATAACAAGGGGGAATTAAAAATGAAAAAAAATATACTAGGTGCAGTTTTATTGTTCAGTGTTTCTGCGGGTGCCGCACAAGCAAGTTTAACATTCAGCGGAACGCATGATGCCGCTGCGAATCAGTTAGAAACTTACTTTTTCCAAGCAACCACTGGAGGAGCAACCAATATATTTATAAGTTCGTTGGAAACGGTTATAGATGGAACTTCTTATCCTATGGACTCCATTTTAAGTGTTTGGCAGCAAAATGGCACTAATTGGTCGCTGGTTGGCGCTAATCACAATGCGCCTTTTTCAAGTTTAACAGGTGTAAACACTTTTGGGGCTGCCGTTCATCAATGGGTTATTACCGATCCATTGGCGGGGCTTTCAGATCCAGGCTTAAATCTTAATTTAACCTCCGGTGCAAACTATTTGCTTATTAACTCAAACAATGCAGCTGGGCCTTCTTCTTTAATTGAAGGTACCGATGGTGTTTTAACGGGCAGCCTGGGACAAACTATCGCTGTTGGTTCAAACTTATTAGCAGCATTAACTCCAGATACTTTAGGTTTCGCCAATACTGGAATTCAAGTTAATCCCTATTCATTAACAGTGGCGGGCAATGCTCCATCTCCACCAGCTGTGCCATTACCTGCAGCGGTCTGGTTATTTGGTACAGTATTGGCGGGCTTTGGAGTATTCGGTCGTAAAAAAACTGCACATCAATTAGTTGCCTGATTTTTTAAATATTGCAAAGGGCATAGCCTTATTTAACAAAGAAGTTCAATCGCTTAATTATGACCTTTCGCAATTATTTATTTCTTACACTTGGCAACCCTGAGGTTCTGGATATTCTTTCATGGAATATCCACCCTATTTTTTTGTTGTCCGGCAAATTAATTAGATGGATATGAAAAAAGTTATTCGCAACATAAACGAGTTCACCCGCTAATTGACAAGAAATTAATAAAATGTTGTACGCAAAATTTTTTGCCTTGTGTTTACTGCTGAGCCCTTCTTTTTTATTTGCGGCGCAGAACAAATCAGAAAATCAGGTGGTTAGTGAGGCCTCAGAGTTACGATTGACTGTTAGTAAGGTGAAGTTGGCTCAAGCGCTTAATGAAATCGCGAAAAAAGCTGGAACACCCGTGCATTATTCAACGCTACCAGAACAATTGGTAACAGCTGATTGCATCGGGAATATAAAGACTGTTCTAGCATGTCTGTTAGGCAAAAATGCCGATATTGTTTATCGTTATTCAAGATATTCGTTGAGTAACGAACGGCAAGCTCAGCCTTTGGAAGTATGGATACTGGAAATACCTACTTTGGTAAATGAGTTTAAAGCAGAGAGGGCAATTCCCGGTAACACGGGGAAAAGACAGGGGCAAGAAGAGACTGCCGAACACAATAAATTGGGTAGCACCGAGTTATTTATTGAGCAGGTTAAAGATCCACAACTAAGAATGGACGCCATCGCCAATCTGGCTATGGTAGGTCGTAAGGATGATTTAAGGGTACGGTCAGTACTGAAAGAGGCGCTTTCTGACAGTAATTCTGGTGTCAGACTTCAGGCTGTACTGGCAATAGCCCAACGGGATGGTGACGATTCCCTTGCAGATATTGAGCGGGCAATGAGTGACGAAAACGCCGATGTACGGCGAATGGCAGTGGAAGGCGTAGGCAATAATAATTTTCTGCTGGAGCTGGCGCTTAAGGATGCTGATGCGAATATACGTCAGTATGCGGCAACAAAATTGGGATTACTGAATAAAGCTAATAATGAAAATTGAATAAGACATCGGAGCTTTCAAGCGGAATTAAGCCGAACACTTTGTTGGACTACTGATTACAAATAGCAAATGCGATGCTATTTGTTGCAGGAATAAACTTTAATAATAAAAACCAAACTTAACGGGAAAAAAAATGAAAATAATCTCAATAAAAAAATGTTTAATAGCTGGAATATGGATTGCAGCTGCAAGCATATCAAGTACGGTCTACGCTCATGATATCGTAGGTGCACTTACAAATGGCTTAGGGACTGGCTCAGGTGCAGGAGCAACCGATGTCTATGAAGTATATTGCTCCAATGATATTACGGCGGCATCACAATCACCATCAGATCATTTGTTTATCCAGATTAGGGATGACTCTGCTACAGGTGGTCAAGTTAGCGCAACGGTGATTCAAAACTCTATTGTTACCGCTAATGTTACGAATAATACAAAGACAGCTATAAGTGTGACCGATTTAATCCCAGCGGATGGATTGCCTAGCGCCAACAAAATCCTTAAAGCTCCTGTTGCTGCACAAGACTTGGCTTTCACTATTGCTGTACATCATACAGCTGCAGCGGCGGACAATTATCTAGTAACTACTCATTGCCAGGATGCCAACAGTCAACATACTGGAACCAGTTCTAGTGTATTGCAAAACCAGTAGTTTAAATTTTCAAGCGATATTGCCTATTATTTTAAAGAGTAATAGGCAATATTAAACTTTTACAAAAGGTAAAAGATAAGTTGCAGAATCTGCAAATTTTTAACTTAAATATTCAATAAGTCCTCAATGAAAAAAAAGCTTTTTAACTTTTTCTACGCATTTTCTTTCATATTATATTGTTTGCTAACAACAGTTGAAGCAGCAGAGAAATTGACTGAAGCACCTAATTGTGAATTAAGCTCATTTGAAGACAGCAAACAAATTGATTTAAAGAAATTTAAAGACAAAGTGCTTTATGTCGATTTCTGGGCATCCTGGTGCGAACCATGTGCTAAATCTTTCCCGTTCATGAATGAACTTAACCATGACTTGAAAGAACAAGGTTTGCAGGTTATCGGGGTTAATCTGGATGAGAATCTTAATGAGGCCAAACTTTTTCTAGAAAAAAATCCTGCCAATTTCGCTACAGCGACTGATACAGACCAGCAGTGTGCTAAAAAATTTGGTCTTAAGGCGATGCCCTCTTCTTATCTAGTTGATCGCAGTGGTGTTATTCGACAGGTGCATCTGGGATTTCGGCCAGGCGAAGCGAAAGAGTTTCGGGTATTGGTGGAACAACTGCTGGCCGAAAAGCCTGTTGCGGATTAATTGATTTGTATAGCTTTAACATGAGAATACTGAATGAAGAGTTATAGAACAGCTCTGGCGAAGAAACATATACCGATATTGTTTGTACTGCTGGTAATGAGCTTAGGCGTAACAGGTTGTGCCCAGATAGCCCCCTGGGAACGAGGCAATCTTGCCAAGCCACAAATGGCGATGGACCTTTATCCTATGCTTAATGAAATGCGCGGACATAACTTTGGTAGCAGAGAGGCGGGTTCGGTAAGTGGTTCTGGCGGAGGCGGCGGTTGCGGCTGTTATTAAAATGAAATTAAAAAATATTTATGCTGATGAATCGGCTAAATCGTTATTGGCTAATTTGGGCCAACCGTCAAATAGTATGCAGTCTATAAATACAGCTAAATCCAGATCAATTGGTTTGCAAGCTTTAACCGCTGCTGCCTTGGTGTTGCCTGGTTTAATGTTATCAGCTACTTGCGCAGCTGAAGATGAAGAAATGGATTTTCAATACAGTCATTACCAGGAAGGTAAGCGTAATCTTTACGGAACAAAAGACAACAGAAACCCTATTGAGGTCGATAGCACGCACGGACGCGCCAAGGTGTCGCTGAGTGATAGGGTCAAGTTTGCTTTTAACTATACCCAGGACACTTGGTCGGGTGCTACGCCTGTAACAACTGCACCATTGGCATATCAAGGTAATAAAGTTACGGTGTCCGGTGCTTCTCCTATCATTTCCCCTCAGGGAATTGTGTATCTAGATAGAAATCATAATCCTGTATCTAATCCTATAGCTAATCCGGATCCCGAAGCCGCAATTTCATTGTTCCCAAAAAATGCACAGCTTGTTCATACACTTTCTGTGGCGTCACCGGAGACGCGAAAACAAGGCGATTTTAAACTGAGTTATGAATGGGATGAGGTTGCTCTCAATGCGGGTGGCGGTATTTCGGTTGAAAATGATTATGAGTCCCGGTTTGTCAATTTGGGCGGGCGCCTTGATTTTAATCAAAAGCTGACCAGTCTGGATCTTGGATTAAGTTATACCAACAGCGATACTAATGCCTTACTTGATCACGATATCGTTGATTACATTGATAAAGGCCAAAAAGGTGCCTATGCTTCATCAGGTTTGCTACGCCCAGCAGCTACAGGCGTGCGTTTACAAGGCAACCGCCAGGATTGGGGCGCGAATCTGGGATTGATCCAAGTTTTAACTAAGGATAGCTTGGTTCAAGCAAGTGCCGGATATACTCGAGGTAGCGGCTATATGGCCAACCCCTATAAGGTGATGGAGGCCTTATTTGTTGATCCTAACCAAGTGCCTGATTGTGGAGATATTTTCTGTCCAGATAGACCTGCGAATATTTTAGAAGCCAAGATGAAAGCCTTCCTTGAAAAGCGTCCTGATCTTCGTAATCAGTGGAATTTAGGCTCTCGTTATGTTCAATATGTTGACCTTTTCAATTCAGCTATACATTTTGATTATCATTATTCGCAAGACGATTGGGGTATTAAAGCTCATACTTTTGAAGGTGATTGGGTGCAACCTTTAGGAGCAGGCTGGACGGTGACGCCCAGAGTACGTTATTACTCGCAGGATGCAGCCTATTTCTATAAACCTTATCTGATTATTAATCAGGCAGCCGGTAATACCCCGTCAGCACAGGCAAAAGATTATCTGGGATTGCCAGGTAGTTTCTCCAGCGATCAGCGTTTGTCTGCTTTTGGTACCTTGAGTGGAGGCATATCCATTAGCAAAAAATTCGCCAAAGGTATTACTTTAGAGACAGGATTTGAATATTACACCCATGCCGGTTCGTTCAAAATGGGTGGTGGCGGTGAGGGGGATTATGCAAACTATGATTCATTTGTCGCCAGTGCAGCGATGAAGGTTAATTTATCGGCTTTAGGCCATGGCGGAGGTTCTGGCGAATATAGTCATCATGAACATCAGCATGGTGCACCGATTCCTGCTGGGGTGATGTTTGGCCATATGATGGAAAAAACCGGCGAAGTTATGGTGGGTTATCGTTATATGTACAGTACCCAGGCAGGAGGCATGCAGAATGGCGAAAACACGGTCGCAGATAAAACCATTGTTAATCAAGGGTGTGGAACTACTGATAAATGCTTTCTGACAGCTAACGGCATGAATATGCATATGCACATGCTGGATCTTATGTATGCGCCAACCGATTGGCTAAACCTGATGCTGATGCCGCAGTTTGTCGACATGAATATGTCCATGCGTAAGATATCTGATGCCAATGGTGACGCAGGTAGTATGCAAAATATGATGATTACCGGTCACGTCAATACAGGGATGGCCTCAGGTGGATTTAGCGACACCGGCATGTATGCATTATTTAAACTGCTTGGAACGACTGCTCATCATATTAACCTAAGCATGGGCGCTACAGCACCGACCGGTGATGTTGGCATCAAGATGAGGACTATGATGGGTGTTGTTGGAGATTTTGCAGAGTACGGCATGCAACTGGGTAGCGGAACTTGGGATTTTAAACCCAGCATGACCTACACAGGAAAGTATGACGATTGGTCCTGGGGTGCACAGGTTAATGGCACTAAACGCTTGGAAAACAAAAATGACTCGGGCTATGCCTTGGGTGATGTATTCCAGTCTACAGCTTGGGGCAGTTACAATCTGTTAAATTGGTTATCAACTTCGGTACGCGGCGTTTACATAGCTCAGGGCGGTATCAAGGGTCAGTTTATTGGGACAAACAATGGTTCGCTAAACAATATGGGTCCCATGGATTACACAAGAAACTACGGCGGCAAATACTGGGACGTCGGTTTTGGCGTCAATGCCTTTGTGCCCAGCGGCGATTTGGCAGGCAATAGCTTGAGTTTTGAATGGTTGCAACCGGTCGCTACCGAGGTTAACGGTTATCAATTGGCTCGTGATGGAGCGTTGTCGGCAACTTGGGGCTACGCGTTTTAACCGGAAATGATTTGTAGGGGCGGATAAGTTCGCTCCTATAAGCACATGATACTTTCAAACTCATTTACCCTGAGCATTTAAATTTAAGCGAGTTCTAAACTGAAAAATCTTCAATATTTTCATTTCCCTTTTCAGGCGATGGGAACCCCGTGCGAAATCCAGCTTTTTGCCAAAACAGAATTAAAAGCTAATCGAGTTGCAAAAGCCGTTATTTATGACGTTCAAAAACTGGAAGCACAGTACTCACGTTATCGTAGCGACAGTTTTTTATCTGAGATCAACCGCGTAGCGAATACTGGCGGGAGTATCACTGTTGATGAGGTAACGGCAGGGCTTCTTAATTACGCAGCCACCTGTTACGAACAAAGCGATGGTTTGTTTGATATTACTTCCGGCGTTTTACGCCGTGCCTGGGATTTTAAATCCGGGGTGTTGCCCGATGAGGCGCAAATCAAAAGTCTGCTAGCCAAAATCGGCTGGCATAAAGTGCGTTGGAATCCACCTGTGCTTGAGTTTCCAACACCGGGAATGGAAATTGATTTTGGCGGCATTGTTAAAGAATATGCCGTTGATAGAGCCGCAGCATTATGTATTGAAGCCGGTATCAAACATGGCGTGATTAATTTGGGTGGCGACATTAAAGTCATTGGCCCGCGTGGTGATGGCAGTCCCTGGCGGGTTGGCATCCGCCATCCCCATCAAAATGTAACGTTACTGGATACCGTTTTACTTCGCGAAGGCGCGTTAACCAGTAGCGGCGATTATGAACGTTGTCTGATGATTGATGGCGTGCGTTACGGCCATGTGCTTAACCCCAAAACCGGCTGGCCGGTGCGTTATCTGTCTTCAGTTAGTGTGCTTGGCGATTTTTGCGTGATTGCCGGGAGCGCGTCGACTATCGCCATGCTTAAAGAAGAGGAAGGACCAGCCTGGCTCGAATCTATGGGCTTGCCGCATTGTTGGGTAGACGTAAATGGTATCGAGGGAGGTTCGTTGTTGAAATAGAAATATTGGTAGGGCGTGCCGTGCGCGCCGAAGGTTCACAAATGGCGCGCATGGCACGCTCTACCGCTAGTTTCATTCTTTATAATTTACCGGATATTAAAACCATAAAAAGCGGAAATATATACCTGCTGTAATAACTAAAATAAATCGAGGCAACAAATACTATGAACAACAAACCACTCCATACCGGCGGACGCGTCGGAATCTTTTTGACTGTGTTTATGACCGGCGCGGCGGTTATGGTGATAGAACTACTCGGAACTCGAATGATCGCACCA
>SESD01000339.1_pt1 | contig 28905 bp, 27 predicted proteins | sample 3171411 | NCBI WGS metagenome assembly SESD01 (sample SAMN06051880, study PRJNA518727) | freshwater metagenome | biome: subpolar coniferous forest; feature: holomictic lake; material: water; isolation source: holomictic Lake 442, 16.5 m depth | place: Canada: near Kenora, Ontario | collected...
TAGAAGCATATTAGCACTATAGGCAAGAACAAAAATATGAAGGTATAAGAATTGAATAACATTACAAGAGACTAGTTAAGTTCTGTATCATAATGATCGTTATTTATTTTGACAATGCCATTCAGCAAGCTATCTGTATCGCCGAAAAATATTTCTGCGGACCCAGCGTGCGATTCTCGACATGAGCGGCTTTTGAATAAAGTCATATTTTTTTTCCCAGTTAGACTGGTAGCAGACTCCTAAGTAATCCCTCGCAAGGTGATTGATCGTTTCACCTTGCTGGCTTGCCGTAACGAATTGCCGTTCATAGTGATAGACTCTGAAATAAGGCTCAACAGGCAGCAGTGGGTACGGGTGGTATTTCAACATAGCTTCGCCATACCATTGCATTTCGCCTGGAAACTGCACGATGGCGTCATAAAAATTCATTTTTCTGGGCTGCAAAAATTGCTCATCAAGGGCGATCCAAACGTCTCTGCACCATAACAATGGCGATGGGCCGAACTCATAATGTCGGCCCTTGCGTTCGAATATATCCATGATTTTCTGGTGTTCTTTGTGAAAATCCTCACATACTTTTTCCATCTTATTGTTGATTGAAAATTGCAGCAATTCTTTTGCCTCATGCACGATAGTATATGGATAACCATCGGGGGAAATAAAATCGGTGAGATGTAATGGACGGATAAATACGCAATCTGAATCGAGGCATAGATAGGATTCTGAAATGCCGACACGCCAAAACTCGGATTTGATGATTTGTTGCGATACCCAACCGGGCAAGGCTTTAATTTTTTCTAATATTAGTGCTGGATTAGCACGAATAATATCTTCATCTTTGATCAGTTGTATATTTTTTCCCGCGAGCGCATCTTGAAACAGGACGATATCTGACTCTGGAACCGACACATAAAAAGGAATGTTTTCAGGATTATTTTGTTCAATGCTTTCCGCAAGCCGCTTTACACGTAATACGTCATTGCTATACGATTTACAGTACAAAACAAATTTTTTCATGGTTCGATTCTTTAAAATAGTTGCACTAATGAATGCTGATGCCTATATGGCTAATTCCGAAAAACATCAATGGTTAGAATTAGCTCCATGTGGCAAAAGTTTATTTCCTGTATTGATACTGGAAACCCAACCATAAATTGCCTGAACCGCGTTATACGTCGTATATGGTGAGGCGATGCCATTGTCCTTCAACGTATCCGTTTGCCAGCGTGTATAGAGTTCTTCTAATGCCTGAACGATTTCATCGGTATCTTGCGCATCGGTCGCCCAGTGGTTAAATTCACGCAACATCCCCGTTAATTGGGGATTGTTGTGAATCAGGCCGAGCACGGGCCTTTGTGTCCATAAATATTCAAAATATTTTGAAGGGATATATTCTTCACAAAATGGATCTGTCCCGTGCAGTAAAAGTAAACAGTCAACGGAATTCATAAACTTGAGGACTCGAATCCTGCCACTCTCTCCTGACACCGGATCATTTTCGATGCGTCCGAAATTTTGAATCACTTCATGATAAGGGAATTTTTCGATCGCGTTGGCGGATACGGCATCCATGCTCCCGCCATAAATGTGAAATCTGACTTGCAATATCCGCTTAGGATCGCGGTTCAAAAATACAGTGAGCGCAGTCAGAAAATCCTGTACGTTGCGCGTGACAGAGAGCGAGCCGAAATGGCTTATAACAAAGTGTTTCTGTCGCGTATAGGGTGATTTTTTGAAATCCGGTGCATCGACACCGGCAATGACGTAATGGCCCCGGTCGGCCAGTTGGGGGTGTCTGGCTTTTGCGCGCTGCATTGCCATTTCAGTAAACCACCAAACCGTATCCGCATGTGTGCAGATAATTTTTTCCAGCCAGGCGGCAAATTTTTTACGAGTCGCCGATATCGGCTGTGACTCATAAATCATTGGATCGTGAATTTCGGCAATCCAGGGAATGCCATAACGTTTGGATAGCCAGTAGGCGGCAAGATGTGCGGAATATGCGCCACCTGTCGAATAAATCAGCGTAGGCCGTTGCTTCGCAATAATGCGCTGGCCCACTATGAATGCGGAAATCGACCAGGACCAGGTGGTTTCAATGGGGATGCATATTTTTTCTACTAGGTAGAACGGAATGAGTGCCATCGTGGCGAGCAGCATCGCCAGTCGGTAGGCCGCACGGTTGTGAATGCGATTCCGAAAGAAATGTCGCAAATCGAATCTCAGCCCTACGGGCAGTGCAGACAGAACTTGATGATGTTCCAGTTGTGTATCTTTTCTCCCCAGAATGCCACTGACGATGATCGGTGTGACGCCCAATTTGATTAAATGAGGAATCTTGTCAGTGATAGTCTGGCTGGCAGCGCGCCCGTCCATGTTGAAAGCGTGGGACAGAATCAGCCATTTTTCTTTTGTTGGTTCATGTGTCATTTGAGTCATCTCGATGTTTGTACAGCAGCGTTGTAAGTAACAGGGCTGCTGTCAGCATAAATTGCTCGATGATTTGATTGCGGAAAGTCGAGTCAAGAAGTCCACGTAGCATAAACATGACGACCATAATGGTCAGTGCCAACCCCAGTTGATCATGATGCGATTTCCAGGCGCGCCATCCCGTTTTGATGAGAAAAAGCAAAAAGCCCGCCCAAAGCACTAAGCCTGGAATCCCCACGTTCAAGCCAAAATCTATCCACGCATTGTGGCTATGAAATATATTGGACTGCCCATACTTTTTTTGTTCAAGATTGCGGAACGTTTCTCTGGATATCTCCATACCCCATGGGTGCTCGGCCAACATGCGCAATCCGGCATGTGCCCAGGCGATCCGAGAATATTCTGAAATATCCACCGGCTTTCCGCTGGCCGTTAAGGGGACGTCCGCTACTCCGCTATCTAACCAGCGCAAATCGCTATCTATGTCCCACGCAATAGGGATAGTTTCAACAAAAGTCGCCCATCTCGGGTCGGTTTTGTAACTGATGAATGAAATGGTAGCAACTAAAATCAGCGTAGCCAGTGCAGAGCTAATCAATTTCAAAGGCGAGTATTTTTTCCTTGATTCGATAAATACCATAGCGGCGCCCAGCATGAAGGCTAGCATCATGATAATCAGTCCGTTGCGGGATGAAGCCGCGAATAGTGAAAACAACGCAAGTGCCAGCACCAATGAGATTACCCAGTTGGGAACGGGAATCAGTCTAACGCCTTTAACGAGGCGTCCCAACATGTCAGCAATAAGTATGGGCTCCATCAGGGCAATCAGATAATTGGTGACACCTTTTTCATCGGTTATTCCAAGTTGATTCGGGAGAAATTTTCCTGCCAAAACCATCTCATGAATCATAGCGATTGCATTGAGACTTAGAAAAATGGTGATGGGGGCTACAACAATCAAGGTGGCCGTCACACGAGGGGCCTGGATTGCAGACTCCATTAACGTGCACGCTATGCCTACGCCTATTACGTAGCACATCGCGACTGTTAACCATTGCCCCTTCCATTCAAGTAATGAGGCATAAGGCTGATCGGCAATAAAAAATGTAATGACCAACATCCATAGTTGCAAAGCGAAGAACAGCAAGGTGGCGTGCAGAAGTTGCTTTGAATTGTTCCGCAATCCCCGCCAAAATATGGGGATTGCCATGAAAAATGTCAGATATAAAAGTATCTTTCTTCCGGCCATCGCGTGAGGCAGGGAAAAAATAAACAACAGCAGGATGCTGAGCGATAACAGGACGAAACCCGTGGCACTGATTTTTTTTGCTATCAAAAATTGCTTGATCATTAGTATCCGTTCATCTTAGGTCGTGTCTTAACTTCTCTGCTGGTGAACTGAAGTTCACGTTCGATCAGTTTGACGAGCAAGGCGGCACCGGCCGGGCTGATGTGATTATTGTCGACGTAGAGAATATTACCATTGCGTCGGGTTTGGCAGTTTTGTTCGTCGCAAAATATCCTGACAGGATCGATAAAAGCCGTATTCGGATTTTGCTGCGCAAATTCCGTCATGAACTGATTCTGCCGGCGAATCTGCGCGAGCGGCTGGGTGAAATCTACCGGCAGATTCTGGATGACTTTAGGCAATACAGGCACGCTGTGTACGATGACAACTTCGCTTCCCTGTGCTTTCATCAGGCGTAGTGTGTCCGTCAAGTGGCGCGCGATTACGTTTTTGCTGGACGCCGCATCCTGAGAGGACGTCGCGGCATCCGAGATGAAGTGATTCGGCTGATTGTTTGGGTCGCCTTCGGTGTACATGCTCCACGAGGCGACTAGAAAAATTTTCCGGAAGGCACGTGTCTCAATTAAAGCACGTATGCGCCGATCAAACCCTTCTGCGCAGATGTTTTTTGCGCCGTCATAACTGCTGATGCCAAAAATCGGCGGGCAACCGGGCAAGGTCACCAGCACGCCCTGTGCATGGGTTGCTTCGGCTGCTGCCTGAAACGCTGGATACCAGGCCGCGGTGTGCGAGTCGCCCAGCACGAGAAAGCGGTTGTCCGCGCCTGAGTCGCCAAATGCACAATGCTTCAGGATGGCCTCGGGATCATCGCCTATCAGGCAGTTGGCCGGGTAATTGATTTGCGTGCCGGTTGCGGCTTTAAAATCGAAAGCGGCCAGATTGCGCTTTGCGCTGACCCAGCTCGGGAAGCGCTCTTCCATGCCGCCTTTTGCATAAACATACATGCCCGTTGCGATGCAAAATACGGCAAAACTTGCGGTCAGCAGGGCGACGGATTTTCCGCTAAATTTTTCGCGTCGCTGGCGGCAGGGCTCTTCAACGTACTTCCACGCTAAATAGGCAATCAATCCCGTCAACAACAGCAGTAGTGCTGTCTGGACGGTATCGTTCAAACCGTAATCGGCATTGTGGAACCAAACGATCAGCGGCCAGTGCCACAGGTAGAGCGAATAAGACAGTCCGCCGATAAACACCAGCGCCTTACCGCTTAACCATTTGCCTGCTGTCGTGTTCGTGCTGGATAAAATGAACAGTGCGGTCGCAAGACAGGGAATGAAGAGCAGCAAGGGGGAGGCGCTTTCGTCTAGCAATAGCAATGAAGCTGCGATCAGCGCGAGGCTGGCCAGCGAGATGGCCTCGTTATGGAGAAGCCGGTTTTTGATTTCGACCGACATCAGGGCTGCCAGCGCGCCGACGATAAATTCCCAGATGCGTCCGGCAAAGGAGAAAAATCCCTCGGTCGGCAAATAATGTTGAATATAGTTGAAGCGGATCCAGAGCGATGCCGCGGCGATCACCATCATTGCCGCGATCCGGTGCGTCTTGAACTTGTAGAGCAGGATGAGAAAAAGAGGAAAGATCAGGTAAAATTGCTCTTCAATCGATAGCGACCAGGTATGCAGCAGCGGTTTGGCATCGCGAGACATATCGAAATAGCCCTGCTGGCGTGCAAAAACCATATTGGTCAGGTAGACGGCAGAAAATTGCAGGCTCTTGGCGTACTGAAAAAAATCGTACGGTTTTAATACGAAATAGGAGATGACCGCCGAGGCTGCGATCATCAAAAACAGATTGGGCAGCAAGCGGACGACGCGATTTTTGTAGAAACGGGCGATAGAAAAAGTGCCGCGTGCGAGTTCGCCGGCGATCATCTGCGTGATGAGATAGCCTGAAATGACGAAAAACATATCGACGCCGACATAGCCGCCCGGCAGGATATGGAAGCCGAAGTGAAACAAAATGACCGCGATGATAGAAATTGCCCGTATACCTTGGATTTCGGGGTAAAACTTCTTGGCAATATTTGGCATGTGAGGTAAATGGTCTGCGAGTAATGGGGCAGAGTGGTTAATCTGCTAATCTTTAGCGATATTTTAACAGGTGTTTGCTCATGGCGATCTATGCGGTAGGAGATATTCAGGGCTGCTACACAGAGTTGGTACGGTTGCTCGAAAAAATACGTTTCGATCCGGCCGTCGATAAACTCTGGCTGGTGGGCGATCTGGTCAATCGCGGCGCGGATTCGTTGCAGGTATTGCGGTTGGTCAAATCGCTGGGGGAAGCCGCGATCACGGTGCTCGGCAATCACGATCTGCATTTGCTGGCCGTTGCCTACGGTCAGGGCAGGTTGCACCGGGGCGATACGCTGGACGAGATTCTAAACGCGCCGGATCGCGAAGAATTGCTGAGCTGGTTGCGTCATCAGCGCCTGCTGCACGTCGAGGGCGAATTTGTGCTGGTGCATGCGGGGCTGTTGCCGGTTTGGACGGTGCCGCAGGCGGCGGGTTTGGCTCGCGAAGTCGAGAGTGCGTTGCAAGGCGCTGATTATGTTGATTTTCTTGACCATATGTATGGCAATCAGCCCAATGCTTGGGATCACGCACTGACCGGCTATAAACGGCTGCGCGTGATTACCAACGCACTGACCCGGATGCGCATCTGTACGGAACGGGGCAAAATGGAATTTGATTTCAAGGCGGAGCAGCAGAATATCCCGGAAGGCTATCGCCCTTGGTTCGATGTCGCCGGGCGTGCAAGTTCCAATGCAACGGTGATATTCGGGCACTGGTCGGCACTGGGGTTGATGATCAAACCCAATGCCGTTGCGCTTGATACCGGATGTCTGTGGGGCGGGCCGCTGACCGCGATGCGGCTGGATGACCGTGAGATCATTCAGGTGGACTGCGCCGATGCTTCAGTGGCGAAACACTGGTGAGATTCCTCTACACATTGCTGTTGTGGCTGCTGCTGCCCTTCATTTTTTTGAAGCTGCTACGGCGCTCGCGCCGCCAGCCTGAGTACTTGCAGCATTTGGGTGAGCGTTTCGGATTTTATCAGGCCAACAGCTCGAAGCATGTCATCTGGCTGCATGCGGTGTCGGTCGGCGAGACGCGCGCGACGGTGAGCCTGATCGCAAAACTGCGCGCGACCTATCCTGATCATCAAATTTTGCTGACGCACACCACCCCGACGGGGCGCGCAACCTCCGAGCAGTTGTACGGCGATGAGGTGTTGCGCGTGTATTTGCCCTACGACTATCCTTTTGCGGTGCGGCGCTTTTTGCGCCACTATCGGCCAGATCTTGGCATCCTGATGGAAACCGAGATCTGGTTCAATTTGATCCATGAAGCCCATGCGGCAGGAGTGCCTGTGCTGCTGCTCAATGCGCGCCTGTCTGAAAAATCGGCAAGAGGCTATGCGCGCGCAGCGCAACTGACGCGCAATGCGTTGCGGCAACTTGACGCCATCGCTGCGCAAACGCCTGATGATGCGGCGCGTTTAATCCAGCTGGGCGCGGGGTCAGTGTCGGTGATGGGCAATCTGAAATTCGACATCGCCCCTCCCTCTAAAATGCTGGCGCTGGGTGCTGCGTTGCGCGGGCAGTTCGGTGCGGGAAGAAAGGTCTTGCTCGCCGCCAGCACCCGCGAGGGAGAGGAAGCCTTGTTGCTCGATGCCTGGCAGGCCGGGGGCGCGCTGCTGGTCATCGTGCCGCGCCATCCGCAACGCTTTGACGAGATCGCACAATTACTTTCCAGTCGCGGCCTGCGCTATCAGCGCAGAAGCGAAAACAGGGACGTCGCATCCGATATTCAGGTGGTGCTGGGCGACAGCATGGGCGAACTATTTGCCTATTATGCGGCCTGCGATGTTGCCTATATCGGCGGCAGCCTGCTGCCCTTCGGCGGACAGAATTTGATCGAAGCCTGCTCGGTCGGCACGCCGGTGTTAGTCGGCCCGCACACCTATAATTTTACGGATGCCACCCGACTGGCCGTCGAGGCAGGGGCTGCGGTCCGGGTGAATGATGCTACCGAGCTGTTTCAGGTTGCGGGGAATTTGCTTTGCGATGAAGATAGATTGGCTGCGATGCGCCAGCAAGGCGTGCAGTTCGTCGCCTCACATCAAGGGGCAACAGACAAGGCGATGGACGTGATTACCAGAGCGCTCGAGGGCGGATCGTCAAATAGTCAGTAACAGTTTGTCACGCGCAGAGGCATGCCCTATACTCGTTCAGCTATTTTGCGGGAGTATCATAATGAAGTTCTGGATTTTACTGTGGTGCCTCAGCCCGTCGTTGGTGTTGGCAGATATCTACAAATCAGTCGACGCAGACGGGCATGTCACTTATTCCAGTGCACCAATTAAGGGCGGAAAACGCATCGTGCTGTCCGCGCCGGTTCAATCTGCACCCAATCATGCAAGGGCTGCGCCCTCCCCTAATGATTTCCCCCGTGTGACGGATGAAGCTCAGAAGGGGCGCGATGGATCGCGTCGCAAGATCCTCGACGATGAGCTAAAAGTTGAACTCGGCTTGTTGGATACGGCTAAACAGAGCCTGCAGGTGGCCGAGGCGCATCGAGATGCGGATAAAGTCAAAGGGCTGACCCGCCAGCTCGAATTGCATCAGGGAAATATTGCTGCACTCAAGACTGAATTAGCCAAACTTAAATAACGGACAATTCGGGCATGATTGTTGCTTCATAAATACTATGCCTAACTTCCCTCATCTTACTCTCGATTATCTTGCGACAGCCGTCATCCTGATGGATGACCTGTCGCGTGTGATTTATCTCAATCCTGCTGCGGAAAACCTGTTTGAGGTGAGCGGTAAAAATCTGTCTGGCAATCCGCTCAAACAGCTGTTTAGCGATGCCGGGCGGCTCGATATTGCGATGTCGCGAGCCCTTGAAAATAATGCCAGCTATATCGAACATGACCTGATGTTGGTGACGCATACGCACAATAAGTTGCATGTGCGTTGTACCGTCACCCCGTTGCAAACCGGACAGTTGTTGCTGGAATTTCACCCGGTAGACAGGCCGCTCAAGCTGGCGCGTGAAGAGCAAATGCTCGACCAGACGCAAGCCAACCGGCTGCTGTTGCGCAATCTGGCGCACGAAATTAAAAATCCGCTGGGCGGGATACGCGGGGCGGCGCAGTTGCTCGAGCAGGAATTAGACAGGCCGGCGTTGCATGAATATACCCAGGTCATTATTCAGGAAGCGGATCGCCTGCGCAGTTTGATGGAGAAATTGCTGACGCCGCAAGGGAACCGGCAACACAGTGCACTGAATATTCACGAGGTGCTCGAACGTGTCCGCTCGGTTGTGATGGCCGAGGTTCCGGAAGGGTTGAAAATACAGCGCGATTACGACATCAGTCTGCCTGCGCTGATCGGCGACAAAGAGCAATTGATACAAGTGATCCTCAACATCGTACGCAATGCCGTACAGGCGATGCAAGGGCAAGGCATGATTATTTTACGCACCCGTATCGCGCGGCAGGTGACGTTGTTCAAACAGCGCCACCGACTGGCGGTGATGGTGCAGATTATCGATAACGGGCCCGGCATACTGCCGGAATTGCGCGATAAGATATTTTATCCTTTGGTGTCAGGGCGCGCGGACGGGCATGGACTGGGGCTGACGCTGGCGCAGGATTTTATCAGCCAGCATCATGGCACGATAGAATTCGAAAGCGAGCCCGGTTGTACGCGATTTACCGTGATGTTACCGTTGCAAGCAGACGTAAGCGGCTAGACGTAAGTAGAGAGTCGCAAGTGGCCGGTGTTGAAAGGGCTGTGATTTTGAACAACATGAAAGAAGTGGTGCGGGAGCCTTATGAAACCTGTCTGGATAATTGACGACGATCGCTCGATACGCTGGGTGCTGGAAAAATCCCTTGCGCGTGCCAATATTGAATTTGAGAGCTTTCAATCAGCCGATGAGGCGCAGCGTGCCTTGAGCCACGACGTGCCGCAAGTCGTGGTGAGCGATATTCGCATGCCAGGCATTTCAGGGCTGGATTTCTTGCAAACGCTACACGAACGACATCCGCTGATTCCAGTCATTATCATGACGGCTTATTCCGATCTGGAAAGCGCCGTTTCAGCCTTTCAGGGCGGCGCGTTTGAATACCTGCCCAAACCGTTCGACATCAATCATGCGGTCGATTTAATCCGTCGCGCACTAGAACAAAGCCATCGAAAAGCAGCCGAGATAGGCCAAGTTGACGTTGTTGCCGATATTCTGGGACATGCGCCAGCTATGCAGGATGTGTTTCGCGCCATTGGACGCCTGTCACAATCCCACGCGACGGTCCTGATCAACGGCGAATCGGGAACAGGCAAGGAGCTGGTTGCGCGCGCCCTGCACCGCCATAGTCCGCGCTCGGAAAAACCCTTCATTGCGATCAACACCGCCGCTATTCCTAAAGATTTGCTCGAATCCGAACTGTTTGGCCATGAGCGCGGGGCTTTTACCGGTGCGGCCGCCGTCCGGCATGGTCGTTTTGAACAGGCCGAGGGCGGCACGCTGTTTCTCGATGAAATCGGTGATATGCCGTCGGAGTTGCAAACCCGTTTGCTGCGGGTGCTGTCGGATGGCAACTATTACCGTGTCGGCGGTCATCAGCCGATCAAGGCGAATGTGCGCATCATCACCGCGACGCATCAGAATCTCGAGGAACGGGTCAAGCTGGGATTGTTCCGTGAGGATCTGTTCCACAGACTCAACGTGATCCGTCTGCGCCTGCCCCCGTTGCGCGAGCGCAGCGAAGATATCCCGCTGCTGGCGAAATTCTTCCTGCAAAAAAGTGCGCAAGAATTGGCGGTGGAATGTAAGCAATTTAGCGACGCCACCTTGCAGCACTTGAGCGCGCAAAATTTTCCGGGCAATGTCCGGCAGTTGGAAAACCTGTGCCACTGGCTGACCGTGATGACGCCATCACAGCTGATTGAGATAGCTGATTTACCGCCGGAATGGCGTGAGATAAGCGAAGTTACCGCCGTCGCCGACTGGAGCAGCGCACTGGCCAGCCAGGTCGAAACGGCCTTGCAGCGCGGCGACGAGGGAATTATGGATGGCCTTGTCGCACAGTTTGAACGCACCCTGATTCTGCAAGCGCTGCATCACACCAACGGTCGCCGCATCGAAGCCGCCACCCTGCTGGGCATCGGCCGCAACACCCTGACCCGCAAGATTCAGGAACTTGGGCTGGAAGATAAGGACGCGTAAATCGCTACCAAACCGCTGCTAAATAATGGTTCCGGTCTGTCGTGCAGCGAGCGCTGGATTGCAATGTGCGAACCTATTTTCTATTTTCCGGTCTGTACTTGACGCATGAGTAGTAATCGCAACGTCAGACATTACTGACATTGTCCGTATCAGTGTCATGCTGAACGAAGTGCCATCGCTGACTATGCAGCTATAAGACCGTTCGCTCGCAGGCTAACTACCGCCATCATGGTGCGTGCGGCGATCACCTTTTTGTTCAACTGGTAGGTGCATCCATTCAATATTGGCGATATACCTGTTGCCGCGATGAGCGTAGCCTTCATTCCAGAATGGCTGCCCGCTGTTCCGCACAGAGAAGCCACCATAAAATCCGTATCTAACAAGAGGCTTGTTAAATCATGAAAAGAATGCCGACGTTTTTGAATACCCCCGCGAGATTGGTGACCGCGATGGTTGTAATCGTACTGGCGGTCGAACTGTTAATCATGCTGCTGATCTTTTGGATTACCGGAAAGTTGTTTCTGGATGTATGGGCTATTGTCGATCCCATCATGCTCGCCGCGCTCACTTCTCCTGCCTTTTATATTCTGATCTTCCGGACGATGCGCAACCAGCAGGTCGAACTCGAACAAAGGCTCGTCGAGATTAAGCAGAAAGAGCGTTATCAGCGCGCCTTGCTCGATAACTTTCCCTTCGCGGTCTGGCTCAAGGATACCGAGAGCCGCTTCCTGATTGTCAATGATGGCTTTGTCCGTGTCTTTGGCGCAAACAGTGCCGATGAAGTGACAGGCAAGAATGACTTCGACTTTGCTCAGCCTGATCTGGCGGAAATCTACCAGGCCGACGACCTTGATGTGATGAAGTCGCGCCAGAAGAAAAATTTCGAGGAAGAAATCCTGACTTGCGGAGTGAGGAAATGGTTTGAAACCTACAAGGCGCCGGTCATTGATGAGCAGGGCGTACTGCTCGGTTCAGTTGGATTTTCGCGCGACATAAGCCAGCGCAAACACATGGAACATTCACTTGCATCCATGTCCGAGGAGTTTCAGCGTTCAATTGGACGGGAGCTGCATGATAATGTGGGGCAGATTATTTCGGCCATAGCCTACCAGGCTACGGCCATGCAAAACAAAATAACCGCTACTGCGAATGAGAAAGCCTTGGCAGCAGATATCGCGTTCATTTCGGCTCAGGCACGCAAGGCGATTGCTGAGTGCAAAAAGCTTGCGCATGGGTTGGTTCCCTTTGAACTTGAGACTAGCGGACTGATGGCTGCGCTGACGGAATATGCAGCCGAAATCTCCTTTTCGCATAATTTGGCTTGTGAGTTTATTTGTCACAGCGAAGTTGATATTGTCGATGCGAATCTGGAGCTGAATCTTTTCAGAATTGTTCAGGAAGCGGTGAATAATGCTGTGCGTCATAGTGGTGCGCAGCAGGTTACGATTACACTGTCCCATATTAACAATATTCTTTGCATCTCGGTACGAGACGATGGCAGTGGCTTCCCCTGCCTTGAGATACAGCGTGAAGCGTCACAGGGAATGGGCTTAAAGTTTATGCAATACCGTGCCAATCTGATTTGCGCTACACTGAAATTCAATTTACCCGCAACGGGCGGCACGGAAGTGCTGCTGGAAAAGAAGGGTTTGGTATGAGCAACGTGAAGGCAAAAGTGATGCTGGTGGATGATCACGCCATGGTTCGGCAAGGCATGTCTTCGCTGATTAATTCAGAGCCTGATTTAGAGGTGGTTGCCGAGGCTGAAAGTGCCGAGCAAGCTCTGGCGCGGCTGGACACAGAACAGAAAATTGACATTGTGTTGCTGGACTTAACGCTCAGTGAGGTGGCAGACCTTGATTTGATCCATAAAATGAACCTTCAATTTCCGGATTTGCCTATCCTTGTCGTTTCAATGCACAACGAGAGAGTCTACGCCGAACGAGCCTTAAAATCGGGTGCCCTCGGCTATGTGATGAAACAAGAACCCGGTGAAATATTGATTGCGGCGATCCGTCAGGTTCTGAAGGGAAATATATTTTTGAGCCCTGCTATGACGGCTTTATTTCTCAATCGAAATATAAAGCGAAAACCTGAATCCGAACAATTGATCAACCAGTTAACGCCCAGTGAAATTGAAATTTTGCAACTGATTGCTTTCGGTTTGGGGTCTCAGGAAATTGCCCGCATTAAAAATCGCAGCATTAAAACCATAGAAGCTCATCGCGCCAATATACGACTCAAATTGAATTTGAAGAACAGCGCCGACTTGATTCGATACGCCACGCTAAAGTTTTCACATTCTGAATCGGTCATCAAATAGTTTTTTCGGCAGGCGGCTAATTTTTCCACCTAAGGGTTTGGCCTAGATAAAAAATAGAGAATTCACCTATATCTATCAAGGTTTTTCGAGTCTAGGATGTGATGTCACCTATCCGCTTCGCACAACCACGCTGTCAAAAATAGCGTGCCAATCGGACAGGTAGTCAAATTTATTTAATTCGCATTGGAGAAAATATGAAATCTATCGTTGCAGGTATAGCAGTTGCAGGTTTGTTGATGGCCGGCAATGCGCTGGCAGTGGATATGCCGAAGGAAGGCAAGGCGAAGTGTGGTGCTTGCCACGCTGTTGAAAAGAAAATGGTTGGTCCGTCTTTCCAGGACGTTGCTGCCAAGTATGCGGGCAAAGCCGATGCTGAAAAAACATTGATTGCCAACATCACCAAAGGCGGTGCGTTCGGTTGGAAGCTGGGTAATATGCCTCCCAAAGGGCTGGGTGCAAAGGATGATGAGATTCAATCGATGGCCAAGTTTATCCTCAGCTTGCAGTAATTTATTGGAACTGAACTTGAGAAAACAGGCTTAAGCAGGTTTTCTCAAGTCTCAGAAAAAGTCCACGCGCCGTCGATGCTGATCAAGGCATCAGGTTGCCTCAATGAAATCCCCCCCCGCTTCTGCAATACGGTTCGTTCAACCTTGCCATAACGACAGCCATCTTCGGTTCTTGATGCGAACATCAACTCTGTCCAATTGTTCCGATGCAGCAAAGGGCCGGTCTGCAATCCATGCAATCGCTCAGCGTAAACCTAACTGCAGCCGCAGCCCATGCTTACAACCAGCATCGCGAAACAAATAACCCTGACTACTAGGGGTTTTTCCTAGATAGAGAATAGATGATGCCCCTATATAAAACATGGATTAGTGAGACTACGATTCAACGTGTTCTTTAGTGGTCGTTGTTCTGCGGTAGCGCCGCTACGCCGGGTTGTTTGGATTCATTGATATTTCTGCATTGTGATGTGACTGTTGGTTGTAACGGAGGAAGTAGTATGAAAATTGAAATATTGCTGTGCGGGGCGATGCTGGCTGCGATTTCGCTCAATGCACCGGCCGAAACCGTTGCGCCAAATCAGGCCGCAACCGGATCTGCGGTGCCAGGCGAGATTAGCTTCAAACGAGATGTGCAGCCGATTCTTCACGATTATTGCGTGAATTGCCATGAACCCGGCGGGAAAGGCTACGTCAAGAGCGGTCTGGACCTGACTTCTTATCAAGGCACGATGAAGGGCACAAAATTTGGTGCCGTCGTTATTCCTGGCAACAGCGATGTCAGCACGTTTACCAAATTACTCACGGGTATCCACTAAGTCGGTTGAATTTCATAGCGGCCGGGCTGTTGAGTCCGGCCGAAAGCGTCAACTGATGTTGGGAAAAAATCATCGATGACGGCGCGCTCTGTTAGCCGCTCGACACGCAAAAACCTTGGGGACTCGCTGAATAAATCAACCGTTTGCCCCATAGACCTTATGGTCGGACTCTCTCCTTCGACTCCGCTCGTCCCATAAACTTATGTTCGGGCACACGCCTGAGCCAGTCGAATGAAGGAAGGAAGGAACGAACGTTGCTCAGGAGAGCCTTGTCGAAGGGCTTTATAACCAATTGATTAAATGTGCACTTCCTTATCAGTTGAATCTGTAGAACAATCGAAACTGGCAACTGCCAGCAACTCTTCTTCTGAGTTGACAATAAAAACAGCACATGCAGCATTGTCAATTAATTCGCTGGAAGGAAATTTAACCGTGGCAGAAAGACGGGGTTCTTAACACGCACACTGAAATCAGAGGAAGCCGCAAGAACAGCCAGATTGCCCAACAACCGCAAGGTGCTATATTCAGATGGTCAACATGCCTGAATGCCTGCCAGAAAGCCGGCATTCAAGTCGGGCACTACGCCAGTTTTTTGAGCAGCTTGTCGTGTATGCCGCCAAAACCGCCGTTGCTCATCACCAGAATATGGTCGCCAGGCACGGCTGATTTTGCAATGGCGTCGATCAGCGCATCCAGATCATCGATGACAACAGCCTTGTTGCCCATCACGGCCAGCGCGCTCTTGGCATCCCAGCCCAGATTGCCCGAATAGCAGAACACTTGATCGGCATCCTTTAAGCTGCCGGGCAAGGCGTCCTTCATAACGCCCAGCTTCATGGTGTTGGAGCGCGGTTCCAGTATGGCCAGGATGCGCGCAGCCCCCACCTTGTGACGCAGGCCCGCAACCGTGGTATCGATGGCGGTCGGGTGATGGGCGAAATCATCATAAACGGTGATGCCATTAACGACGCCCTTCACTTCCATACGACGCTTGACGTTTTTGAACTCGCTCAATGCAGCCAGTCCCAGTGTGATCGGCACACCGACATGGCGTGCGGCGGCCAAGGCTGCCAGCGCGTTCATCCTGTTGTGTTCGCCCAGTAATTCCCAGTTAAGCATGCCTTGTGCAACGCCATTGAGCGTCACTATATTTTCAGCGTCGATGTTCCAGCCGGTGTCGCAACCGAACGCCTCTACCGGCGTCCAGCAACCGCGCTCAATGACACGCTGCAACGAGGCTTCGCGTCCATTTGAGACCACCAGACCATTGCCGGGTACGGTGCGCACCAGATGGTGAAATTGGGTTTCGATGGCATAAAGGTCGGCAAAAATATCCGCGTGATCGAATTCAAGGTTGTTCAAAATTGCCGTGCGCGGATGGTAGTGCACGAATTTGGAGCGCTTGTCGAAAAAGGCCGTATCGTATTCGTCGGCCTCGATGACAAAGAAGGGAGATTCGGTGATGCGTGCCGAGATGTCGAAATTCTGCGGCACCCCGCCGATCAGAAAGCCGGGATTGAGCCCTGCATGTTCCAGTATCCAGGCAAGCATTGACGCCGTGGTGGTTTTGCCGTGCGTGCCCGCCACGCCCAGTACCCACTTGTCTCTTAGCAGTGTGTCAGAGAGCCACTGCGGGCCTGAGACATAGGGCAGATTGCGGTTGAGAATTTCTTCCATCAGCGGATTGCCGCGTGTGACAACGTTGCCGATGACGTAGATATCCGGGGTCAGTGCCAGCTGCTCCACGCCAAAGCCTGTGATGAGTTGTATGCCTTGCGCCTCTAGTTGTGTGCTCATTGGCGGATAGACGTTGGTATCGCACCCCGTGACGCGGAAACCGGATTGTTTGGCGATCGCCGCGATGCCGCCCATGAACGTGCCGCAGATGCCGAGGATATGTATATGTGTTGGTTTGCTCATCGTTTTCAATTTCTAAAAATAAAATAAACCGCGCCCATCATGCAGAAAGCGGCATACAGATAGTCCCATTTTAACGGCTGGTTCATATACAGTACCGCAAACGGGACGAACATGAGCAGCGTGATGACTTCCTGCAGAATTTTCAGCTGGCCAAGATTAAGTTCGGTATAGCCGATGCGGTTGGCCTGCACCTGAATCAGGTATTCAAACAGCGCGATGCCCCAGCTGACTAGTGCTGCCACATACCAGGGCGATGCCGACATATTCTTCAGATGACCATACCACGCGAAGGTCATGAACAGGTTGGAGATGGCCAGCATCAGGATGGTGACCAGCAGCGGTTGAGAAACCAGACCCATCAGGTTTCTTCAGGCACCATCGCAATCGCACCGCATGGGCATTCCGCCACGCACAATCCGCAGCCCTTGCAGTAGTCGTAATTGAACTGAAATCCTTTGCCGGGCCCGAGTTTTATGACCGCATTGTCGGGACAGACGCCATAGCAGTTGTCGCATTCGAAGCAGTTGCCGCACGACAGGCAGCGGCGCGCCTCGAACAAGGCATTGGTCTCGTTAAGTCCGCCTTGAACCTCGTCGAAACTGGTCTGGCGACGGATGATGTCGAGCATCGGCCGCACCGTTTTGTCGGCGTCGGAGTAATACCACGGGTTGAGCTTGTCGAAGGTGGCGATCTCTGACTTGGCGGCGGGTTCGAACTTTGCGCCCTGCAGCCAGGCATCAATATGGCGGGCCGCTTTTTTGCCGTGACCGACGGCCACGGTGACGGTGCGCTCGGACGGCACCATGTCGCCGCCCGCGAAGATGCCGGGGTGACCGGTCATCATGTTATTGGATACCTGCACCGTGCCGTTGATGATCTCAAGGCCTGATACGCCTTCGAGCAGTGACAGATCGACGTCTTGGCCCAGCGCGAGCACCAGCGAATCGGCTTCCATAGTCTCGAATTCGCCGGTCGGCTGCGGCACGCCATGTTCGTCCAACTCCATTCTTTCAACGGTCAGACTGCCTACTTCAGCCTGTTTGATTGTGGACAGCCATTTGATCATTACGCCTTCTTGCAGCGCTTCTTCCACTTCGAAATCATGCGCGGGCATTTTTTCGCGGGTGCGGCGATAGACGATGATGGCTTCTGTCGCTCCAAGACGCTTTGCGGTGCGCGCCACGTCGATCGCGGTGTTGCCGCCGCCATATACCACCACGCGGCGACCCAGCATCGGTTTTTCCTCGCCTTCCATCGAACGCAGCACTGAGACGGCATCGACGATGTGCGCCGCGTCCCCCGACGGGATATAGGTGCGTTTGGCGATATGCGCACCGACCGCTAAAAATGCTGCATCGAAACCGCCGTTTTTCATGCTGAGTTCGATATTTTCGATGCGGGTATTCAGTTTTAGCGTCACGCCTAAATCAAGTATGCGCTGAACTTCGGCGTCCAGTACCTCGCGCGGCAGCCTATATTTCGGAATGCCGAAACGCATCATGCCGCCCGCCAGCGGCCCGGCTTCGTGGATTTCCACACGATGCCCTATGCGCGCCAGATGGTAGGCCGCTGAAAGGCCCGAAGGCCCGGCGCCGACAACCAGCACGCGTTTTCCTGTCGCGGGCAGAGGGGCGTCAAATTTCCAGCCCTGCTTGATTGCTTCGTCACCCAAAAAGCGTTCCACAGAATTGATGCCGACCGAACTGTCGAGCTGGCCGCGATTGCACGCATTCTCGCAAGGGTGGTAGCAGACGCGTCCCATGACGGCCGGTAGCGGATTGTTCTGCACCAGCACGCGCCAGGCCTGTTCGTAGTCGCCTGATTCCGCGTGGAACAGCCAGCCCTGAATATTTTCGCCCGCAGGACACGCGTTGTTGCACGGCGGCAGGCGGCTAAGATAGACGGGGCGCTCGGTGCGCCAGGTGCCGGTCAGGTTGGCAAGCGACGTGCCGGGCTTTAAAGTGATCGCAAAAGGTCGGTTGGACATGTTAATTTCCTCCTTCTTCGAGCAAGCCGTATTTACGGATGTTGCGGTCGGCGATCGCCTGAATGCGTGCCACCGTTTCAGGATGCGGCGTCTTACCGAACAGATGCGCAAAGCGTTTTTGCGGCTTCAGATAGTCTTCAACTGCCACCTGATGGCGGATTTTCGATACGCCCGTGACCTCACCATATTCGGCCTCAAACACCGGGAACATGCCGCACTCTTTAGCCAGTCGCGCGATGCGGATGGTGTCGGAAGAGGCGGTTCCCCAGCCTAAAGGACAGGGCACGGACAGGTGAATGTAGCGCGCGCCGCGTATGGTCATGGCGCGTCGCACCTTGTATTCCAGATCGCGCAGGTCAGCCACGGTCGCTGTGGCGACATAGGGAATGCCGTGCGCCATCGCGATTTCCGGCAGATTTTTGCCTTGTCCGAAGGGGTTGCCGGGTTCTGCGCCTACCGGCATGGTGGTGGCGGTGCGGGCGGCAGGTGGCGTCGCGCTCGATCTTTGCACGCCTGTATTCATATAGGCTTCGTTGTCGTAGCAGATATACAGCACATCGTCGTTGCGCTCGAACATCCCGGACAGGCAGCCAAAACCGATGTCCGTCGTGCTGCCATCGCCACCTTGCGCCACCACGCGCACCTCAGTACGCCCCTTTACTTTCATTGCTGCGGCGACCCCGGTTGCAACCGCCGGCGCATTGCCGAACAGCGAATGGATCCACGGCACCTGCCATGAGGATTCAGGGTAGGGCGTTGAGAAAACCTCCAGACAGCCGGTGGCATTCACGGCAATGAGTTGATTGTTACTGCCGGCCATCGCAGCATCGATCGCATAGCGTGCGCCGAGCGCTTCGCCGCACCCTTGACAAGCGCGGTGACCGGAGTTGATTGAATTACTGCGCAACTCGCCGCCCTGCACGCTGCGCTCGGCATCGGAGAGCAGACGATTGCCCACGGTGTAAGTGCCGGTCTGATAGAACTTTACTGGTTGAAATCCCATGCTGATCTCCTTAACCGAACTTTGCTGAAACGAGGCCTTTGTCGTGCAGGATGTTCTCGGCGACAGGGCCTGAACGGCGGGTTTGTTTCTCCCGCGCCAGCTGTTTGTTAACCGCATCCCAGTCCAGATCGAGGAACGTGACAGGTGGCAGCGTTTCGGTTTCGGCCTCCCTGAACAGTTTATGCAGCGAGGCTTTTGTGATCGGCCGACCGCCCAGTCCCGCGATCGCGGTAAAGCCTTTAAGGCCGGTGCCTGTCACCGCCATACGCACATCGGTTGCAACGATGCCGCCCATGCCGACTGCCAGACTTTTTTCGAGCACGACGAAACGGCGGCAGTTGAGCAGTGCCGACTTGACCTGTTCGAGTGGGAAGGGGCGGTAACTGATGATGCCCAGCACGCCGATTTTATGGCCTTCTGCACGCATCTCATCCACCGTGTCTTTAATAGTGCCCAGCACCGAGCCCATGGCGATGATGATGGTGTCAGCGTCCTCTGTGCAATAGGTACGGATCAGCCCGCCGCTGTCCCGGCCGAATTGCTCCTTGAATTCGGCAGCCAGTTGCGGAATACGCTCGATGGCCTGCATCTGTTTGGCGTGCGCCAGATAGCGCACTTCCATGAAGGCTTCGGGGCCGACCATCGCGCCGATGGATACCGGTTCGGCAGGGTCGAGTGCCTGACGCGGCTCAAACGGCGGCAAATAAGCATCTACCTGGGCTTGTTCCGGAATATCCACGCGCTCGAAGGCATGGGTCAGGATGAAACCGTCCATGCACACCATTATCGGCATGGAGAGTTCTTCTGCCAGTCGAAACGCCTGTATGTGCAAATCGACCGCCTCCTGATTGGTCTCGGCGAACAGCTGCATCCAGCCCGAATCGCGCTGCGAGAGTGAGTCTGAATGGTCGTTCCAGATATTGATCGGTGCACCGATGGCACGATTGGCGACCGTCATGACGATCGGCAGGCCTAAGCCCGATGCGTTGTAGACCGCTTCGGCCATGAACAGCAAGCCTTGCGACGCGGTCGCTGTGTAGGCGCGCGCGCCAGCAGCGGAGGCGCCGATGGCGACCGACATTGCGGCAAATTCACTCTCGACGTTGATGAATTCGCAGGGTGTGAGTTCGCCTGATTTGACGTGCTCGCCCAGTGCTTCGACGATGTGCGTTTGCGGTGAAATCGGATAGGCGCAGATCACTTCAGGGCGGCATAGCGCGATGGCTTCGGCGACCGCTTTTGAACCTTCAGTTTGCTTTAGCATGTGCGCTCTCCATCATCTGTTTTACCAGCAGATAGGCTTCCGTTGCCGCAGCAATATTGCCTTCTGCAATTTTGCCTTTAAATCGTTCATTGATCGCGAGAATGACCGATTCAAGATGGATGATGCCGGAGAGGGCCGCGAATCCGGCTAAAAGGGGTACGTTAGGGATGGGGCGTCCGACATGCTTGAGGCCAAGTTCAGTGGCCGGCAAGGTGCAGAATCGTTCAGATTGCCGGTCTTTGATAAGTTCGGCGAGTCCTAACTCCTCGATGCTGTGGTGCGAGTTGAGCAGCACGTAGCCGTCTGTTTTTAATCCGGCGAACACGTCGATCTGACTGAGTAGGGTGGGATCCTGAATGATGATTGCATCGGGCTCCATGATCGGTTCACGCAAGCGAATCTCTTTATCTGAAATCCGGCAGAAAGCCACGACCGGTGCTCCGGTGCGCTCCGAGCCGAAGCTGGGAAAGGCTTGCGCGTGGCGTCCCTCTTCGAATGCCGCGACGGATAACATCTCGGCAGCGGTGACTACCCCTTGCCCGCCGCGCCCGTGAACACGAATCTGGAACATGCGACACTCCTGTGTATTGACTGGCGAAGAATTCTACGCCAGTTCAGGCAGAAAGGTTTACTTTGTACCCAGCAATTCCACATCAAAGACCAGCGTTGCATTGGCAGGAATCACGCCACCCGCGCCGCGCGCACCGTAGCCCATGTCGGACGGGATGGTCAATGTACGCTGACCGCCGACCTTCATACCTGCAACGCCGACATCCCAGCCCTTGATAACGTGACCTGCGCCGAGCGGAAACTCGAACGGTTGGCCGCGATTGCGTGAGCTGTCGAACTTTTTGCCTTTATGGTCGGCAGCGGCTTCGTCATACAGCCAGCCTGTGTAGTGCACGGATACGTTTTGTCCGGCAACAGCTTCAGCGCCTTCGCCCAGTTTGATGTCGTTCTTGATCAGTTCACTCATGTTGCTCTTCTCCATTTTAGGTGCGGGGGGTGCGGCTTGTTCAGAGCACGCGGTTGTTGAAAAGGCAGCCGCCAAAAGCAGGGCAATAGCCAGCTTGGAAATCATTTTCATTATTTATCTCGAAGTAATCTTACAAAAATTGAAGTTTATCGCAGGCCGAGCAACTCGACATCGAACACCAGCGTCGCGTTTGCAGGAATAACACCGCCTGCACCTCTGCGTCCGTAACCCATTTCCGGTGGAATGGTCAGTGTGCGGCTGCCGCCCACCTTCATACCTTGTACGCCGGCATCCCATCCGGAAATAACACGGCCCATGCCCAGAGGGAATTCGAACGGGTCGTTGCGGTCGCGAGAGCTGTCGAATTTTACGCCCTTGTTTTCAGGAGATTTTTTATCAAACAGCCAGCCCGTGTAATGTACGGTCACCGTTTGTCCCGCCTGCGCCTCTGCGCCTTCACCAATTGCGGTATCCACGATTTCAGTTCTGATCACCTTGAGCAGTTTTACTTCGAACACCAGCGTTGCATTCGGTGGAATATCGTCGCCCGCGCCTTGTGCGCCATAGCCCATTTCAGGCGGAATCAGCAGCGTGCGTGTTCCACCTTCCTTCATGCCCGCAACACCCTCGTCCCAGCCTTGAATGACGCGCCCGGCACCTAGCGGGAAGTCGAACGGGTCGTTACGGTCGAGCGAACTGTCGAACTTGCTGCCCTTATTGTCCGGTGCGGCATCGTCATACAGCCAGCCGGTGTAATGCACGATGACGGTTTGTCCTGCTTGAGCCTCTGCGCCTTCGCCCAAGCTTGTGTCGATTTTGATAAGGGTATTCACGTTGGATGTTTCCTTTGTGGTTGATTATTAAAGAGTGCCACAAGCCCGTCCTGAGTTCGACAGAGGGCGTAGCGCATTACACCCGTTATTAGTTTTTTCAAGTTTAGGCTTGTCCCAAGCCAATCAGCGTTGGAGTTAGCAACCGTCTCCCGTGTATCACCGCGACAATCAACACTTGTTCGGTAGTTACCTGGTAAATAAGACGATAGCTATAAACAAAACGCTCGCGGAATTCTGACGCGCCTATTTCCGGGACAATCGCACCAATATACGGAAATTTCCCAAGGCTTTGCGCGGTAGCCAATAGCTTTTGCACTACTGCCGAAGCATAAAATGGCGAATCTTTCGCGATATACGCAGCGATGGCATCAACATCATCCAGCGCCTCTGGCGACCAACTTACTCGCTTATCCATTTTGCCATGCGCTGCTCTGCCATTTGTTGTGAGATTGCACCGTCAGTTTCTGCCCGGGCTACACCGTTCTTGATTTTCTCAATCACGTAAAGGTGATATTGAATATCCTCCAGCGAGCAATCCTCTGGTAAATTCTGAAGCATAGTAGCAACCTGTTGTTTTGCGATCTGCATCATTCACCTCATGACTGTTTTGAAGGTATTGCATCTTACACAAATACTGCGCACTACTTGGCTGTTGAGCCATAAGGTAGTGGCTGTATAAATGGCAGATTTAAATCTTCAAGCTCCTTTTTAAGCGATAGGAATTGAGCTTCTTGTTCTGTCCCTGCTACTTCCTTAATGGCGTTACTTAAACTTATCATCCACAAATGTGTGTAAGCTTTGTCGCCAGCGCTAATATGCTTGCGCACCTCATTGATTAAACTCAAATAATTCATGATTTATCCTCAGTTAACGAAAACGCCATAATGTCGTCACGACTTCATAAAATCAACATGTGGTTAGCTGAGATAACAAACCAATCAGCTGATAACAAAGCCGGGGCGACAGCAAACCCAGCGATTTTCGCTAAGCTACTTTAATTCAGCGAGACTCTTCAACCCGCCTTTGCTGCGGTAAGCAGCATAATCGCGTCTTACTGAATTTCGACAGCTAACGATGATTTCGCCAGCTTGCCTCATAAGCAATTTGTTTTCGTACCCGGAAACCTGCGCAATTTCTCGCTCCCTATCAATTGCTTGATAGGCGTTTGAGGTTTGGTGATTGCACCAAACAATTTTTGATGAAAGATTGTCAAGCTCTTTCCGACTTTGTTCAGCAATCATTTCACGCCCAAGACGATACCGTTCGTCTCGTTCTTGTTTTTGCATCTGAGGTAAGCGGTTCCGAGCATCTGGGACTAACCCGTTTGGGTCGTTGTTCTCATATTTCTCAATGAATTCAACTAGTTTGTCGGTTGTATCGGCGCGTGCATGGATATCGAGATATTCTTGATGTTCAAGCTGAGATTTGAGGCTTGCCAGCTTGGTGATATATCCATCTGGATCATTATCAGCGTAACGAGTTTCAAATTCGCTGATAAGTGCAAGCGATTTTGCAGCCCAATATGCGCGCAAATATTCATCTCTAGCTTCTTTCAGGTCTTTATCAGCTTTAGCTAGAACACGCGCCTCTCGGCGCTTTTCCACCATAGCTTTAAAACTTTCTAGCGTAGCGTAATCTATCTCTTGTAATTTTTTAACTGTGTCTTTTATGTACGAAACGTATTGGTCATTAGTGTGGAAATCATTTTTATTGAGTTCTTGGGGGTAAATTTTTCGGTCGAGCAGGTCTGCAATAAATGAACTTTGACTTTGGCACATGTATGTTTCCTCCCCAGGGGGAATTAAAATCAACCCCGGTTTTTTGGACCAACCAGGGCATATGAGCGCTGAATCTTCAAGTTGATACCGTGCCTTTTCAATAAAAATCCAATCTTTATTGATATACCAATCTTGAGCAAAGGCAGAAAAGTTTAGGAAGAAAAATCCAAAAACGAGATACGCCATCCGCAATTTACTCATACACACCTTTCCATTAGCTCGCTGATTGCGTTAGGCCGATAGGCCATAACCCTGCGTACACGTCTCTTCAAACCACTGCCAGCGTTCTTGGTGCAGGAGCGCCGTAAAGCATACCTTCGATACTGATATCTTCATCAACATCCGGCCAGTGGATGCCAATACCATCACCGATGAATTCCCAATGATTACGCTGTACGGGCGTAGCTTCGCTCAAGCGCCATGACCATGCCAGTGGCACGCTGACCGTTCTGCCGTCCATCAGGTAAGCTGTAATTTCTGCATCCGTAATTCGCAGGTCGGCAATTCTGGGTTCAACCATTAACACTACAGTGTTCATTCCAAGCCTCCAGTATTTTGATGCGATTGTCCTTGAGTATCTGCCTGACTGAATTGAGTTCCACAGCGTTAAAACCGTGGTTGCTCGCTAATGCAATGGGTTCCATCCAGTATTTGCATACTTTGCGTTCACGCTGAATATGAATATGTTTAGGCTCACCGCAATCAAAGCTGAAGAAGAACAGCCGATAAGGACCAGAAATTTCTCGTATTGTCGGCATGTCTTATTCCTTATCTCGAACTCAATGCTTTGCAACATGATGACTCATTTCGGTCACTTTGTAATCAGCGGCGATTCTTCTACGTTAGTAGCTCAGTACCGGTGCCAGCCAGCGTTCGGCGGTTTCGATGTCCCAGCCTTTGCGCTCGGCGTAACTTGCCACCTGATCGCGGTCGATTTTTCCGGTCGCGAAGTATTTTGCTTCCGGGTGCGAGAAATAGAAGCCCGATACAGCGGCAGTAGGCAGCATCGCAAAACTGTCGGTGATGGTGATGCCGGCGCGATTCGGCGCATCAAGCATTGCAAACAGCGGGCCCTTTTCGCTGTGTTCCGGACAGGCAGGATAACCCGGTGCCGGACGAATGCCGCGATAGGCTTCGTTAATCAGCGCGTCGTTATCCAGGCCTTCGTCGCTCGCATAGCCCCAGAACTCGCGGCGCACGCGTGCGTGCAGCAATTCGGCGAAGGCTTCGGCCAGACGATCGGCCAGCGCTTTCAACATAATCGCATTGTAGTCGTCATTTTGCGCTTCAAACTCGGCCACACGCGCATCGATGCCGATGCCGGTCGTCACCGCGAATCCGCCGATGTAATCCGCCACGCCCTTAGGCGCAATATAATCGGCCAGACAATAGTTCGGTATGGATTCCGGCTTCTTGGTTTGCTGGCGCAGATTGTGCCAGGTCATTGCCAATTCAGAACGGGATTCGTCGGTATAGATTTCGATGTCGTCGCTGCCGACCGTATTGGCCGGAAACAGGCCGTACACCGCATTGGCGGTGAGCCATTTCTCATTGACGATCTGCTTTAACATCGCCTGTGCATCGGCGAACAGTTTGCGAGATTCCTCACCAACTACCTCATCCTGCAAAATCTTCGGATAGCGTCCGGCCAGCTCCCACGCCTGAAAGAATGGCGTCCAGTCGATGTATTCAGCAATCTCGGACAAGCTGTAGTCGCGCAGTTCTTTCACGCCGGTAAACTGCGGTTTGGGCGGCGTATAGGCATTCCAGTCGGTTTTCATGCCGTGTGCACGCGCCGCTTCAAGTGTAACGTAGACGGCTTTCGACTGGCGGGCTTCATGCGTTTCGCGCGCCTCAATGTAGTCGGCTTTGATCGATGCGACATAGTCGTCACGTAAAGTGTCGGAGAGCAAATTGCTGCATACGCCGACCGCACGCGAGGCGTCGGTGACATAGATGACCGTGCCGGAAGGATAGTTGGGCTCAATTTTCACCGCCGTATGTACGCGCGAAGTTGTCGCGCCGCCGATCAGCAGCGGAATCTTGAAGCCCTGGCGTTCCATTTCTTTTGCGACATGCGCCATTTCTTCCAGCGAGGGCGTAATCAATCCGGACAGGCCGATGATGTCGACCTTGTGTTCGCGTGCGGCGTCCAGAATCTGCTGGCACGGCACCATCACGCCCATGTTCACCACCTCGAAGTTGTTGCACTGCAACACCACGGTGACGATGTTCTTGCCGATGTCGTGCACGTCGCCTTTGACCGTCGCCATCAGGATTTTACCCTTGGTACTGGTGTCGCCCGAACGCAGTTTTTCCGCTTCGATGTAGGGGATCAGGTGTGCGACCGCCTGTTTCATCACGCGGGCGGATTTCACCACCTGCGGCAAAAACATCTTGCCCGCGCCGAACAGATCGCCCACCACGTTCATGCCGCTCATCAGCGAATCTTCGATGACTTCGACCGGGAAACGCGCTGCCAGACGCGCCTCTTCAGTATCTTCCACGATGAAGGTCGTGATGCCGCGCACCAGTGCGTGGGTTAAACGCTCCTGCACCGTGCCTTTACGCCATTCGAGATCCTCGATGATTTCCTTGCCGCCGCCTTTGACGCTCTCGGCGATTTTGACCAGCTTTTCGCCGGCATCCGGATGGCGGTTGAGCACCACGTCTTCCACCGCATCGCGCAACTCGCGCGGGATTTCTTCGTATACGCCCAATTGACCGGCGTTGACGATACCCATATTCATGCCCGCTTGAATCGCGTGGTACAAAAATACGGTGTGTATGGCTTCACGCACCGGCTCGTTGCCGCGGAACGAGAATGACACGTTGGATACGCCGCCGGAAATTTTGGCGTAGGGCAGATTGGCCCTGATCCACTTGCAGGCCTCGATGAAATCCACCGCGTAGTTATTGTGCTCCTCGATGCCGGTCGCAATCGCGAAGATGTTCGGGTCGAAGATGATGTCCTCAGGCGGGAAGCCGACCTTGTTCACCAGAATGTCATAGCTGCGTTTGCAGATTTCGATTTTGCGAGCATAGGTGTCGGCTTGACCGTCCTCATCGAACGCCATTACGACCGCTGCCGCGCCATATTTTCGAACCAGCGTCGCATACTTGATGAAGTTCTCTTCGCCTTCTTTGAGCGAAATCGAATTCACGATGGACTTGCCCTGCACGCATTTGAGGCCCGCCTCGATGATGCTCCACTTGGAGGAATCGATCATCAACGGTACTTTGGAGATATCGGGTTCGGAGGCGATCAGATTGAGGAAGCGCACCATCGCGGCTTCGCCGTCCAGCATCGCCTCGTCCATATTGACGTCGATCACCTGAGCGCCGGTTTCCACTTGCTGCTTGGCAACCTCCAGCGCTTCGTCGTACTTGCCTTCCAGTATTAGTCGCTTGAATTTGGCAGAACCTGTGACGTTGGCGCGCTCGCCGACATTGACGAACAGCGAGCTGTCGCTGATGTTGAACGGCTCCAGACCCGAGAGGCGGCATTCGACCGGATTTTCTGGGATTTTGCGCGGCGGGATATTTGCGACTGTCTCGGCGATGGCCTTGATGAAGGCGGGGGACGTGCCGCAGCAGCCGCCGATGATGTTCAGAAAACCGCTCTCAGCCCACTCTTTGATGTGGCCCGCCATATTTTCCGGCGTGTCGTCATATCCTGTTTCGGCCAGCGGATTGGGCAGACCAGCGTTGGGGTGAGCCGAAACGTAACAGTTTGCCACGCGCGATAATTCAGCGACGTACTGGCGTAATTCTTCCGCGCCCAGCGCGCAGTTGAGGCCGATCGACAAAGGCTGCGCATGAGCGAGCGAATTGTAAAACGCTTCGGTCACCTGTCCTGTCAGCGTGCGCCCCGACGCATCGGTGATGGTGCCCGAGATCATGATGGGTAGGCGCGTGCCGCGCTCGGTGAACACCGATTGCACGGCGAAGATCGCGGCTTTTGCGTTGAGCGTGTCGAAAATGGTTTCGATCAGAATGGTATCGGCGCCGCCGTCCATCAGTCCGCGCGTCGCGTCCGAATAGTCAGCCACCAACTGGTCGAAGCTGATGTTGCGTGCCGCAGGATCGTTCACATCCGGCGAAATGGTCGCGGTCTTGTCGGTAGGGCCTAATACGCCTGCGACAAAGCGCGGCTTGTCAGGTGTGGAATAGGCATCGCACGCCTCGCGTGCCAGGCGTGCGCCGGCGACATTCAGCTCGTAGTTGAGTTCTGCCATGCCGTACGCTTTGAGCGTCGTCGCGTTCGCCCCGAAGGTATTGGTCTCGACGATGTCCGCACCCGCTGCCAGATATTCGCTGTGTATCGCACGGATTACCTCCGGTTTTGTCAGCACCAGCAGGTCGTTATTGCCTTTGAGATCCTGCGGCCACTGAGAAAAACGCTCGCCCCGATAATCCGCCTCGGTCAGTTTGTAGCGCTGGATCATAGTGCCCATCGCGCCATCCAGAATCAGGATGCGTTGCTGGATGATGTCTTCAATCAGGTGTCGGGTCATAGCAGG
>SESD01000341.1_pt1 | contig 28850 bp, 24 predicted proteins | sample 3171411 | NCBI WGS metagenome assembly SESD01 (sample SAMN06051880, study PRJNA518727) | freshwater metagenome | biome: subpolar coniferous forest; feature: holomictic lake; material: water; isolation source: holomictic Lake 442, 16.5 m depth | place: Canada: near Kenora, Ontario | collected...
CTCCATTACACCTTGCCCTGCAATTAATTTCATTGTTGGAGAAAATGCCAGTGGTAAAAGCTCTTTGATCGAAGCTATTTTTATTTTAGGCAGAGCCAAATCTTTTCGTTGTTCAGCTATTAAAACGGTTATTAATTTCAACAACACTCATTTAGTCGTTTCCGCTAAAACCTTGCAAAAAAACGATAATCACCTTCAGTTAGGCATTCAACTCGATGGTAAAAATATTGAAATTCATATTAATCAAGAAGCCAAACAAAAACGTTCGGATTTGGCTTACGCTTTACCATTGCAACTTATTCATCCTAAAAGCTATGAATTGCTCGACGCAGGCTCTCAATTAAGGCGAGAGTTTTTAGACTGGGGCGTTTTTAATACCGATTCAAATTTTCTTTCCGCTTGGCGAAAATTTAAAAAGGCTTTGTCGCAACGCAATGCCTTACTAAAAAGCAGGAGACTTGATCAACTTAATGTTTGGGATAAAGAAATCGTGGATTACGGTACAATGGTCAACAGTTATCGTCAGCACTATTTGAATAAGCTTAAGCCTGTTTTTATTGCTATTTCTGAAAATTTTCTTTCGATTGAAGATATTAATCTAAAGCTTGTTTCTGGCTGGGATACTTCTAAAGATTTTAATCGGATTTTACTCGATGATCAGGATAAAGATTTACGTTATGGCTATACCCACAGCGGCCCACATAGAGCTGATTTCCATTTATTGATTGGCAATCGCCTGGCAAAAGATTTTGTTTCACGAGGCCAATTAAAATTATTAGTTATGAGTTTGAAGCTGGCCCAAGTTCAATTACTTTCTAATGAGCATGGACAAACAGGATGTTTATTAATTGACGATTTTGCGGCAGAACTTGATGTATTAAACCGTGCCAAATTACTTCGTTTTTTATCAGCCATGTCATGTCAGGTATTTATTACAGCTACTCAACTAAACGATTTTGGCGATTTAAGCCAGATCAATAATTACAAAATGTTCCACGTGGAACATGGCAATATAAAATCCGTGTAATGTTCCACGTGGAACGTTCACAATCAACAGGAAAAATATTCATGAGTAACCCCAACCATCAAAGCGTCGAAAACTTAAACCAAATAGCCACAGAATACGATAGTACAAATATTCAAGTATTGAAGGGATTAGATGCAGTACGGAAACGACCAGGGATGTATATCGGAGATACCGATGATGGCTCCGGTTTGCATCACATGGTTTTTGAAGTTGTTGATAATTCAATTGATGAAGCTTTGGCTGGCTATTGTAAAGAAGTCAGGGTAATTATTCACAGTAATGGCTTTGTTTCTGTTTCTGATGATGGACGAGGTATTCCTGTTGATATTCATAAAGAAGAAGGTGTTTCTGCGGCAGAAGTAATTATGACGGTATTGCATGCGGGTGGAAAATTTGATGATAACGCTTACAAAGTTTCTGGTGGTTTGCATGGCGTCGGTGTTTCTGTGGTTAACGCGTTGTCTGAAGAGTTAAATCTTGAGATTCGTAAAAACGGACAGCTTTATAAGCAACAATATCGGATGGGCAATCCAGTTGCACCTTTGGCTCCAGTTGGAGCTGCAGAAGGTTCTGGCACTTTAATACAATTCAAACCTAGTTCTGAAACATTTACAGATGTAGAGTTTCACTATGATATTTTGGCCAAAAGGCTTAGGGAGTTATCCTTCTTAAATTCCGGAGTTCGTATTAGTCTGGAAGATGAACGTAACGACAGAAAAGATGTTTTTGAGTTTGAAGGCGGCATTGGCGCTTTTGTGGTTCATTTAAACAAAAATAAAACTCCATTATTTCCTGAAGTATTTCATTTCATAGCTGAAAAAGAAGGCGTTACAGTTGAAGTTGCAATGCAGTGGAATGATTCCTACCAGGAAAATGTTTTTTGCTATACCAATAATATTCCCCAAAGAGATGGCGGTAGCCATTTGGCCGGATTCAGAGGTGCCTTAACACGAACCATTAACCAATACATTGAATCCAGCGGTTTGGCTAAAAAAGAAAAAGTACAAACTACTGGCGATGATGCACGAGAAGGATTGACAGCAGTGTTGTCGGTTAAAGTTCCTGATCCAAAGTTTTCCTCACAAACAAAAGATAAGTTGGTTTCATCAGAAATCAAACCACTGGTTGAATCAACAATGAGTGAAAAGCTGCAAGAGTTTTTATTGGAAAAACCGCAAATAGCCAAAGCCATTGTCGGTAAAATTGTCGATGCAGCCCGAGCTCGAGAAGCGGCACGTAAAGCGCGTGAAATGACCCGTCGTAAAACCACGTTGGATATTGCCGGTTTACCCGGTAAGTTGGCTGATTGTCAGGAAAAAGATCCGGCATTATCTGAACTGTTTCTAGTGGAAGGGGATTCAGCGGGGGGCTCGGCTAAACAGGGTAGAGATCGTCGTACCCAAGCCATATTGCCGTTAAAAGGGAAAATTCTTAACGTAGAAAAAGCCCGTTTTGACAAAATGATTTCTTCGGAAGAAGTCGGAACCTTAATTACTGCCTTAGGTTGTGGCATAGGCAAGGATGAATATAATCTCGCCAAGCTACGTTATCACCGTATTATTATCATGACCGATGCTGACGTTGACGGATCGCATATTAGAACTTTATTGCTAACGTTTTTTTATCGTCAATTGCCAGAGATCGTTGAAAAAGGTTATATTTATATTGCCCAACCGCCTTTGTACAAAGTTAAAAAAGGCAAACAGGAACATTATGTAAAAGATGATAATCAGTTGAATGAATACCTGATTCAACTTGCATTAGATAAAGCCCAATTATTTACTGATGCATCAGCGCCACCAATTCAAGGGCAGGGTTTGGAAAAACTGGCAAAATTATTTACGGAAATAGCCAGTATCAATAATCGCTTATCCAGACGCTACGATGAAGTATTTCTGGAGCAGTTTGCTTATATGGATGTGATCAACGATAAATTGAAGCAGGACCAACAACAGCTTGCGGCCTGGTTTGCCAAGATGGAGCAAAAGTTGGTCGACTGTGACAGTAAAGCAATTTATAACATTGAGCTGGATTATAAAGCCGCGAATGATTTTTCTGTTGTGGTTAACAGGCGCTTACATGCAATAACTAAAACTTTTGTTTTACCATCGACTTTTTTTAACGGTAAGGATTATCACAACATTGCTCAATATGCCGAAAACACGGTAGGTATGTTTAATGAAGGGTCATACATGCAAATGGGAGAACGACAACAACCGGTCTCTAATTTTAAACAGGCTTTTGAATGGATGATGAAAGAAATTAAAAAAGGCCAGCATATCCAACGTTACAAAGGATTAGGTGAAATGAATCCAGAACAGTTATGGGAAACCACCCTGGATTCAAATAATCGACGTTTACTCCAGGTAAGAATTGAAGATGTTATTGCCGCCGATGAAATTTTTACTACACTGATGGGCGATGTGGTAGAACCGAGGCGAGATTTTATTGTCAAGAATGCCCTGGATGTTAGCAACCTGGACGTATAAGCATGTTAAATTTCCCACAAATTGATCCTATCGCATTAAGTTTAGGGCCGGTCAAAATCCATTGGTATGGACTTATGTATTTGATCGGTTTTGCTGCAGTCTGGTTTTTAGGACAAAAACGGGCGGCACAACCCTGGTCTCCGATTAAACCTGAAGCTATAGAAGATTTGGTGACTTACGGTGCTATGGGAGTGATTATTGGTGGCAGAATTGGTTATATCCTGTTTTATAATTTTTCCGAGTTTTTAGCTAATCCGATCATATTAATTAAAATCTGGCAAGGCGGTATGTCTTTTCATGGTGGTATGTTGGGCGTATTTATTGCTATGTGGTTTTTTTCAAAAAAACAGCAATGCACGCTACTGCAATTGACTGATATTATCGCGCCAATGGCACCAATTGGTTTGGGTGCAGGTCGGATTGGTAATTTTATCAATTCAGAATTATGGGGCAGACCAACTGATGTATCTTGGGCAATGGTTTTTCCTAATGGCGGATTGCTTGCGCGTCATCCATCGCAATTGTATGAAGCGTTTTTAGAAGGCATCGTTTTATTTATCATACTTTGGATCTATTCAAGTAAACAAAGACCGGTTATGGCTACGACTGGCATGGCTTTGTTTTTTTATGGCTGGTTTCGGTTTTTTGTAGAGTTTTTCAGAATGCCAGACGCGCAATTGGGTTTTATGGCGTTGGATTGGGTGACCATGGGACAAATTCTTTCAACTCCGATGATTGTAATTGGTGCCGGGATGTTTTATTTTGCGCACAAGTCAAAGATTTGAAGATAAGTTAAAAAACTGATTTATGAAACAATATTTAGACTTGCTTGATCAAATCCTTAGCGAAGGAAACCCAAAAGGCGACAGAACGGGTAGCGGTACTTTGTCTATTTTTGGGCATCAGTTACGATTTTCTTTGGCGGAGGGCTTTCCGCTAGTAACTACCAAGAAAATTCATTTAAAGTCAATTATTTATGAGTTATTGTGGTTTTTGAAAGGTGAAACTAACCTAAGTTATTTACATCAGCATCAAGTTAATATCTGGAATGAATGGGCTGGTCCTAATGGTGACTTGGGCCCAGTTTATGGACATCAATGGCGCTCCTGGCCGACACCCGATGGACAGTCTATAGACCAGATTCAGCAAGTTATTGAACAGCTTAAACAAACTCCGAACAGTCGTAGGATTATTGTTTCTGCCTGGAATGTCGCTGATTTGCCGGATGAACGAATCAGTCCGCAACAAAATGTGGCATTAGGCAAAATGGCCCTTGCGCCCTGTCATGCATTTTTTCAGTTCTATGTAGCCGATGGTAAGTTATCTTGTCAGCTCTATCAGCGCAGTTGCGACACGTTTTTAGGTTTACCGTTCAATATTGCCAGTTATGCATTATTGACGCAAATGGTTGCCCAGCAGTGCGATTTGGCGGTTGGTGATTTTATTTGGACTGGCGGCGATGTTCACCTATATTTAAATCATCAGGAACAGGCGCATATGCAATTAAGTCGTAAACCCTACCCGCTTCCAACATTAAAAATACTGCGCAAACCAGCGACGATATTTGATTATAACTATGAAGATTTCGAGATTATCAATTATCAGACTCATGAGCATATCAAGGCACCGATATCAATTTAGCAAATACTTTCCAATTTTTTAAGCAAAGCAATCATTATTTATGACTATACAATACAAAGCCCATCCCTGGCATGGCATCAGTCCCGGTGAAAACGCCCCTTCCGTTGTAATTGCTTTTATCGAAATCGTGCCGTCAGATACCGTCAAGTATGAAATCGATAAAGAAACCGGCTATCTTAAAATTGATAGGCCGCAAAAGTTTTCCAATACAGTACCAACGCTTTACGGGTTTATTCCGCAAACTTATTGCGCGGAAAGAGTTGCAGAATATGCGGCAACCCAATCAGGTAAACCCGTTGCGAAAGGCGATGGAGACCCGTTAGATATTTGTGTTTTAAGTGAACGCAGCGTGACTCATGGCGACATTCTTTTGCAAGCAATACCTATTGGCGGTTTTCGTTTGTTGGATGGCGGCGATGCAGATGACAAGATAATTGCAGTCATGAAAGGTGACGAGTTTTATCGGCAATGGAATGATGTATCAGATTGTCCTGAGTCTTATATCAACCGTTTAAAGCATTATTTTCTGACTTATAAACAATTACCCAGTGAAAAGAATCATTGCGAAATAACCAATGTTTACGGACGGGAAGAAGCACATGAAGTAATCAGACGGGCAATGGAAGATTATCAGAACCATTTTGTCGCGGAGTAACGGAACTACAGAAATTGATATTGTGTTGAAACCAATCAACTAACATGTTCATCCGCAATATTTTTATTGATAAAATCCAATATATCCGCTTGCTCGACAAAATTACCATAAGCCAACAGTAATTTCACATAAGCGGCTTCTAGCGACATATTCCAGATAATTTCTGAGCCGTGTTCAATTAAGGTTTGAGTGCTTAGATAGGCATCGGCAGATTTGATTGCTGGTGCCAGATAAACGCAGATACCACGCTTTTTACAGCATTTGATAAATTCAATTAAAGAATAATTTTCCCCCCATTGCAATGAACTACAAGCCGTTCCTGAATGATATAAATCATGCAGAACAGCATCTATATTGTCCAAATTAAATCTGCTGTAATCGAGGCCTGGATAAGGCCTTATCATCAGAATGCGTTCAGAAAATACAGCTTTTAATGAAATGTTTTCGATTGGTGATTGAAACTGCTCCGAACTCAAGAGTTGAAACTGCCTGGTTTCATATTGCATATAACTTTTATTTTGAACGCTAAAAAAATCACCACCCAATTGTAAAGAACAGGTCAGGTGACTAGCTTTATGTACTTGGGTTATTTGGTTTTTATTTTGGTAAGCTACGAAAACACCGGGCTTTTTAATTTGCAGGATAAACTCGATAGCGCAGATAAAATTTTCCAGCCCATTGGCTTTGGGATTTGCCAGTGGGTAATCACTGGAAACCAGAAACATAGGAATTTTAATCTTATTAAAATAGAAACTTAAGGCACAGGCCGTATAAGCCAAGGTATCAGTGCCGTGAGTGATAATGATGCCGTCATAATGCTGTCGTTTGGCTGCATCTATAGAAGAAATCAGAGTTGGCCAAGCCAGTGGAGCAAGATTTTCGCTTAATATTTGTAGAGGTTGGATAATGTCAAAATGGATTAGTTGGTGATTCTTAAAGTGTTGCTGGAACAGTTGAATCAAAGTGAATGAAGTTGCTTCTGAGGTATTGATCGTGCCATTAGTAGAGACAGAACCGATTGTTCCGCCAGTAAATACAAGCAGTATGTTTTTCATAAACTAAATATATTGGTTAGAAAGATTAATGTAATTATTCAGTCACAAATCTAAACAGATTATACAGAATTAGGAAGAGGCTCAATAAAAATGAACCTGTGAAGTGCAGGTGACATAGAAAATGCAGGCTTTAAATAGAATATCAATGTAATACATGACACAAAATTGTAACTAAAAAATAATATCGAATGTGTAAATGTTTACGCCGATAAATCAACGTTAATTAAAGATTGAGTTTCTTGATATATATTATTCCCTATTGATTCTAATCTATATGAGTTATTGAAGATAATACACATCAATAATTATAATTATGTGATTTTTATAAAATGTCAATAAATTCAGTAAGATAAAGAGTGGTATACAGTCGCATTGAACGAAACCGTTATTGCTGCTGCCACGATTACAGTTACGGTGTCTTCAGCTTCCGTTACAACTGGTCAAAGTCTCATTCTGACTGCGACAGTGACCGGTGTTAGTCCCACTGGTAGAGTCCAGTTCTATAGTAACGGTTTGGTGTTGGGAACACCGGTTACTTTAGTCAACGGGATTGGTGTATTGACTACGACAGGATTAACTTCAATTGGAGTGGATACGATTACCGCCAGTTATTCTGGAGATAGCAATAATGCCGCGAATACATCGGTGGCCATTAGAGAAAGCGTCATAGCTGCTCAAGCGAAACAAGTCCCCGCACTTGCACCATCGCAGGAAGCTTTAATGGCATTTATTTAGTTTTGGCTGATGATAATGCTACAAAGAAAGTCCTCAATAATATAAATAAGTTGCACCCAGTGGCTATGATCTATGTAATAGGCATTTAAATAACGGGCATTAGCAAATTATGGTGCTAGAAGCTCTTGAAGCTTAAAGAATATTGAATTTAAATGAAAATTTCCTTAATCGTAGCGATGGCCAGTAATCGGGCTATTGGATTGAATAATCAAATGCCCTGGCATTTATCGGCTGATCTTAAAAAGTTTAAAAAAATAACCATGGGATCGCCCATTTTGATGGGAAGAAAAACCTATGAGTCGATTGGCCGGCCATTGCCAGGACGCACCAATATCATTATCAGCAGAAATCCGGCGTATCAAGCTTTAGCAGAAACCGGTTGTCTGGTTTTTAATGAGATTAATAAGGCGCTTGAAAATTGTGGGGCAGCTAATGAAGTTTTTGTAATTGGTGGCTCGGATTTTTACAAGTCGATGTTGCCAGTTGCCGATACACTCTATCTTACCAAAATCCATCAGGAGTTCGAGGGGGATACGTTTTTTCCCGAGCTTAATGATGCCGAGTGGATTGAAGTGGAGCGTGAAGATGTTCACGACGATTCTGATGTTACCTTCAGCTATAGTTTTTTAAAGCTTGAAAAGTTAAACAGGCCTAACCGGTTATAGACAGATAATTTTTAACGGGTTTTTTGGCTTCAGGGCATTCAATGCTAAAACGTTGCACCGACTCATCCAGTCTTAAGGCGGTTAGTTGACCGCCCCAAATACAACCAGTATCAATCCCGTAGCAGTTTGCTCCCTCGTAAAAGCCCAAAGAAGACCAGTGACCAAAGATAATCCGCATGTCTGCGTTTTTGCGTTTGGGCACGGAAAACCAGGGAAGCAGATGTTTGGGTTGTGAGCCTAGAGGTCCGCTTTGAACAAAATCCAGTCTACCGTTAACATCGCAATAACGCATACGGGTAAAACAATTAATGATGAAACGCAGTCGCTCAACGCCTTTCAAACTTGAGGACCAGATATTGGGCTTGTTACCGTACATCTGTTTTAAAAAAACCTGATAATTCGGATCTTGTAGTGCTTGTTCTGCTTGAAAAGCCAGTTTTTTGGTCTTTTTTAAATCCCATTGAGGCGGAAGGCCTGCATGGATCATGCAAAAATCATCGTTAAAATGAAATAGTGGCCTATGCCTTAGCCAATGGATTAACTCATCCCTATCCGGTGCTTCCAATATCGGCAGTAGTGAATCTTTTTTATTGGCTATTTTTGAAGCACATGAGGCCGCTAATAAATGGAGATCATGGTTACCAAGAACGGTAATAGCAGAATCCCCTAACGATTTAACAAAACGTAAGGTTTCCAGCGATTTTGGACCACGATTGACCAAATCACCCGCAAACCAAAGCTGGTCGGAGTTTTCATTAAAAGAAATAGTATCCAGGAGCCTTAATAAATCATCAAAACAGCCTTGAATATCACCAATAGCATAAATAGACATTGTTAATGCAAAGTTCTGGGGATTGATAAGGTAAATCGTGGGATATCCGCGTTGAAATTATTTCCATCATCTGAATGCATAGTATAAACGCCCTGCATGGTACCGACAGGTGTTGCTATCATTGCACCGCTGGTGTAACGAAAAGATTCTCCGGGCTTAAGGTAAGGATGTTCGCCTATAACACCGTCTCCCCGGACTTCCTGAATTTTGCCATTGGAATCGGTAATTAGCCAATGGCGCTGCAGCAGTTTTGCCGGAAATGTACCAACATTAGTGATGGTGATGGTATACGCGAAGACATAGCGATCCTCATCAGGAGAAGACTGTGCTTCAATGAAAAGAGGCGTGGCCTCAACTATTATTTTGTTTTTTTCGTTCATTATTAGATCATATAGGTAATATGTTGATTATTTCATCGTAACTTCTCATTAAACGCAAGCAACTATTAAGTATGAAATATAAAGATGGCTTTTTAATTCTGTTACTGGCTTTGTTTCAGCCGGCTTATGCGGAAGATGGTAAGGATTTATTTGCTGCGGCAATGTCAGGTAAGCTTGATAGAACCGAGGCTCTGTTGGCACAAGGAATTGATGTTAACAGCAAAACCGCGAGTGGTCGTACCGCTTTGATGGCCGCAAGTTTCAAAGGCAATGTACTTATTGTTAAAGCGCTGTTGGCCTATGGCGCTGATGTGAGTCTTGCTGATAATTCCGGAACGACAGCGTTAATGGATGCTTTTGTTTTTGGTAATGAAGATATTGTTAATTCTTTGATTGCTGCGGGAGCTGATGTTAATGCATTGGATAAACAGAAAGTAACGGTAATGGGTAGAGCAAAAAAAACCGCTCATGAAGCAGTCATCAAAATTCTTGAAAAAGCCGGGGCAAAAGAAGAGGCGGAAGTTCCGATAGAAGAGCAGACCGCACCTAAAGAAGGTGTTGATGGTAAGCCTGGCGATAAAACAGGTACCAAACCTGCAGAGAAGCCTGTAGAAAAACCGGGTACTAAATTGCCTGTTAAAAAATAAATATAATTAAAGGACAAATCATTGCATATTCACATTTTAGGCATTTGCGGAACATTTATGGGCGGGCTTGCCGTGATTGCCCGTCAGCTTGGGCATCAAGTCAGCGGTTCCGATCAAAACGTTTATCCGCCGATGAGTACACAACTCGAAGAGCAAGGCATTGTGTTACTTGAAGGTTATAGGGCAGAAAATCTGGCGCCTAAACCTGATCTGGTGATTATCGGTAATGCATTGTCACGGGGTAATCCAGAAGTTGAGGCTGTGCTTAATATGGGACTTAGATATGTCTCAGGACCACAATGGTTGGCAGAGCATGTGTTGCAAGATAAATGGGTGCTCGGCGTTGCCGGAACCCACGGTAAAACTACTACGACCAGTATGCTCAGTTGGATTCTTGAACAGCAAGGTTTCAAGCCGGGCTTTTTAATTGGCGGCATTCCGTTAAATTTTGGGGTTTCGGCGCGTTTGGGTGAGTCCGATTTTTTTGTCATTGAAGCGGATGAATATGATTCTGCATTTTTCGACAAGCGTTCAAAGTTTGTGCACTACCGGCCCAGAACCGCGATTCTCAATAATCTTGAATATGATCATGCCGATATTTTTCCGGATCTGGAGGCGATAAAAAAACAGTTTCATCACTTGGTCAGAACAATTCCTGGCGAGGGCCTTATTATCAACCCGGAAGGTGATGCCAATATTAATGACGTGTTAATTATGGGTTGCTGGACGTCGGTTGCCAAGACATCAATTGATGCACAAGCACAGTGGAACGCTCAACTGGTCAAAGCCGATGGGAGTCAGTTTAAGGTGTTGTTTGAAAATATTGAACAAGGTTGTGTCGAATGGTCGCTTACCGGTGATCACAATGTTTACAACGCACTGTCTGCGATAGTTGCCGCAAAACATGTCGGTATTTTGCCCAAGGATTCTATAACCGCGTTAAGTCAGTTTAAAAATGTAAAGCGTCGTATGGAAGTGCTGGCCAGCATCAATGGAGTGACAATATATGATGACTTTGCCCATCATCCGACCGCGATACAAACGACATTGGATGGCTTGCGCAAGCAGGTAGGAGAGGAGCGGATCATTGCCATTGTCGAACCGCGTTCAAACACCATGCGCTTGGGTGTGCACACCAAAACGCTGGCTGAATCGCTGGGTAACGCTGATCTGGCTATCATCTATCAGCCTGAAGCAATGAATTGGGACTTAAGCCAGTTAAAAAATTACGCAAATAACATCGAAATTTGTATTTCGCTGGAGCAAATTATCACTAAGCTAAAATTTGAAGCACGCTATGGCGGACATTATGTGTTGATGAGCAATGGCAGCTTTGGAGGTATTTATCAGCGGTTGCAGGATGAATTATTGTAGTGGCGACTTAAGTCTCCCGATTTGTAATCAATCTATTAATTTATGGGCGACTGAAGTCGCTCCTACCTAATATTAAAGCTAAAAAACTTAATTCAAATGCTCATACAACAAGCTCTTCAAACCCTGCTCAACAAACAAAATCTTAGTTCCGATCAAATGCGCTTCGTGATGCGGCAAATCATGAGCGGCAAGGCTACGGACGCGCAAATTGGCGGTTTTTTGATTGCGTTGCGTTGCAAAGGCGAAACCATCGACGAAATTGCTGCCGCCGCCGAAGTGATGCGTGAATTGGCTACCAAAGTCGATATTAAAGGCAAGCATGTCATTGATACCTGTGGAACCGGCGGCGATGGTGCCAATACTTTTAATATTTCTACTACTTGCGCTTTTGTCGTTGCCGCAGCCGGCGGACAGGTTGCTAAACACGGCAATCGTTCGGTGTCGAGCAGTTGCGGCAGCGCCGACGTGCTGGAAGCCGCCGGAGTCAATCTGGATTTAAGCGCCGAACAGGTCGCGGACTGCGTCACGCAAATCGGCGTCGGTTTTTTATTTGCACCCAAACATCATGGAGCGATGAAATATACCAGCAATGCACGTAAAGAAATGGGGGTCAGAACCTTATTCAATCTCCTGGGACCCTTATCCAATCCAGCCGGTGCGCCCAACCAGTTAATCGGAGTCTTCGATAAAAAGTGGGTAGAGCCGTTGGCACAGGCTTTGAATAAACTGGGCAGCAAGCATGTGTTGGTGGTTAATGCCGATGATGGGCTTGATGAAATTAGCATTGCAACCCCTTCCAGCATTGCCGAACTTAAAAATGGTGAAGTTGTCAGTTATACGATTACGCCGGAACAGTTTGGCTATCAACGTGCTAGTCTGGCTGAATTAGCTGTCGATGGTGCGGTTTCCAGTCTGGTGATGGTAAAATCAGTGCTGGATAACAAACCTGGAGCGGCCAGAGATATAGTTGCGCTCAACGCCGGAGCCGCGATTTATGCGGCAAATATTACCGATACCCTGACTGCCGGCATAGAAAAAGCGGATCAACTTATCGCCAGCGGCGCGGCAAAAGCCAAGTTTGAGGCGCTGGTTGAGTTTAGCCGAGGATGTTAGAATTTGAGTGGGACGAAATAAAAGCTGAAAGGAACAAGAAAAAACATTCTGTTTCTTTCTACGAAGCAACGAGTATTTTTGCTGATGAACTGTCTGTTACTTTTCCTGATCCTGACCATTCTGTAGAAGAAAATTGTTTTATTATCATTGTCTATTCAGTGAATAGTTCCATTTTGGTCGTATCACACACGTATCGCTTAAACAGCATTAGAATTATTAGTGCACGAAAAGCAACTAAACGGGAAATACAATATTATGAACAAATCAAAAACTGATGAATTAAAATCCGAGTATGACTTTCAGAATTTACCGGGGGCTGTAAGTGGCAAATATATTGAAAAATATCGGGAAGGAGTGAATTTAGTTCGTCTGGATGCCGATGTTGCCAGTCGATTTCCTACAGATAAAACTGTGAATGATGCTTTACGACAATTAATAGTTATTGCTAATCAAATTGTAAACCTTCAAATAGAAACCAAACAATGACCAACACACCTGATATTTTAAAAAAAATCCTCGATAAAAAAGTCGAAGAAGTTACCCGGCGCAAATTAGGCATGACGATTGCCAATTTGGAAGAAATCGCTTCAGGCGTGGAAGTTCCACGCGGCTTTTATAACGCATTGCAAAGCAAAGCTTTAGCTAAAAAGCCAGCCATTATTGCCGAAATAAAGAAAGCGTCGCCCAGCAAAGGCGTGATCAGGGAAGATTTTAATCCGATTACCATTGGTCAGGATTACGCCATGAATGGTGCGACTTGTCTTTCCGTGCTAACGGATAAAGAATTTTTTCAGGGCTCGGAAGTGTATCTACAAATGGTCAGAGAACGCTGTCCGCTGCCGGTGTTAAGAAAAGATTTTATGATCGATCCTTATCAAATTTATGAAGCCCGCGCTTTGGGGGCTGATTGTATCTTACTCATAGTCGCTGCTCTGGAAGATGGTCAAATGCACGAGCTGTCGGATACTGCAAGCAAATTGGGTATGGATGTTTTGGTTGAAGTGCATGACGCAGAGGAACTGCAAAGGGCACTAACGCTGGACACCAAGCTGATCGGTATCAATAACCGGAATCTGCGTACTTTTGAAACTTCCTTGCAAACTACGTTAGCGTTAAAAGAGCAAGTTCCCACGGATCGATTAATTATCACCGAAAGCGGCATTCATACCCACGACGATGTGCAGTTGATGTTGGATAACGAAATTTATACGTTCTTGGTCGGTGAAGTGTTTATGCGGGCGGAAAGTCCTGGGCAAAAGATGAGAGAGCTGTTTGCTTTGTAACTCGATTTTAGGATTCAAATCGTCAATGTTTAGAGATAGGCGACCTTGCAGAATATAAACGCTAAAAAGCCTATCGGTATTTTTGATTCGGGCGTGGGGGGGTTGTCGGTTCTTCATGAGATTCGCAGAGCCTTGCCGGGCGAAGACTTGCTGTATGTCGCTGATTCCGGGCATGCGCCCTATGGCGATAAATCCCAGCAATTCATCGAACAACGCTCTATTGCAATCAGTGAATTTTTAATAAGCAATAACGTCAAGGCCATTGTTGTTGCCTGCAATACCGCTACCGGTGCGGCGATTGCAACTTTGCGCTCACGATTTTCTGTGCCGATTATTGCGATGGAACCAGCGGTAAAACCGGCGGTATCTCTAAGTAAGACCGGCGTTATTGGGGTTCTGGCAACCAGTCGGACTTTGGCGGGCGATAATTTTGTACAGCTATTTGCGCGGCATGGCGGCGATGTGCAAATTTTGGGTCAGGCTTGTCCCGGATTGGTTGAACAAGTGGAAGCAGGTGATCTGTCAGGCCCTGCAGCCCGCTTATTGCTGGAACGTTATGTTCATCCCCTGTTGGAGCAGCAAGCTGATATTATTGTGCTGGGTTGTACGCATTATCCATTTTTAGCGTCGTTGATACAGGAAATAGTAGGACCAACGGTCGCGGTGATCGATTCCGCTGCCGCTGTTGCACGTGAGCTTTACCGTCGACTTGAAGTGGAGCAACTGTTGGCTAATGATAAAAAGGTGGGTACCGAACTATTCTGGACCAGTGGCTCCTTGGCTCAGGCGGAACCTATATTCTCCCAATTATGGAAAGAGAATGTAGATTTAAACAGCTTGTGTGACAGGAGATTATCCAAAAATTGTTGTTGTTGAGGCTGTAACAAAAGACCTTTAAATGCTTGAGGTCCATGCTTTCGGTACTTTCCATTCCTTCAACCATCCTGCAAACTCAGATGCGGGCATGGGCTTGGCAATACTGTAACCTTGGACCTGCTGGCAACCCGTTTTTAAAAGAGCAATACCTTGTTCGATTGATTCCACACCCTCAGCAATGACTTGTCGTCGGAAAGATTTGGCTAAACCAATGATTCCTTGCACGATAGCTAAAGCGTCTTCGTCTTCCAGCATATCTCGCACAAAAATCTGATCGATTTTTAGTGTTTCTACCGGTAGATGTCTGAGATAACTAAGCGAAGAATAGCCAGTACCGAAATCGTCCAAGGCAAACTTTATACCCAGGGTTTGACAGTCTTTGATTACCTTGGAGGTAAGATGCAAATCATGTAGTGCCTGAGTTTCGAGTATTTCCAGCTCAAAATCAGCCGGTTTGACCGTAGGGTAGCGCTCAAAGGCATAATAAAGTTGAAGAATAAAGTCCTCAGCTTGCAGTGACCGGGCAGTGACATTTACACTTATTTGAAGTTCCATGCCCAAACTGAGCCAACTCTCCATGTGTTGCAATGCCTGATCAATAACCCAAGCATCGAGTTTTATAGCTAGTTCACTGTGATCAATCAGCGGTAAGAAATCACTTGGCATAAGCAATCCGCTTTCTGGATGTTGCCAGCGAATTAATGCTTCTGCACCGAAAATAATACCCTTCTGCATGTCAAATTTGGGCTGGAAAAACAGTTCAAATTCGTTGTTTTCAAGTGCCAGTCCAATGCGGTCAAGAGCTTCGCGATGCACATGGAGTTTACGATCCAGCTCCAGATTATAAATATGAAAGCAGTTTTTACCTTCCTGTTTGGCCTGATACATGGCTTGATCCGCTTGACGTAGCAGAGTATCCGGGACGGAGTAATCTTTGGATTGATGTTGCGTGTTTAATATCTTGTAGTCATCAGGAAAAATACTGATGCCAATACTGGCAGATACAGAGACATGCTGGTTGCTCAAGAGAATAGGATCGCTGATGGTTTCTAGCAGACGATGCAAAGTAATCTCGCAGTCTTCTACCTTGTCCAGGCCAAGCAATAAAAATACAAATTCATCGCCACCTAAACGAGCAATGGTATCACCGTCGCGTAGTGCATTTTTAATGCGTTGGGCAATTTGAATCAGTAATTGGTCGCCCGCTTCATGTCCGAGTTTATCGTTAACCGCTTTAAAGCCATCCAGATCAAGGTAGCCAATGGCCATTAAACAATTGTCACGTTTGGTTTGGGCAAATGCCAGGTTCATGCGATCTGCCAACAGTAACCGGTTAGGCACACCGGTTAGCGGGTCGTAGTGGGCAATAAGTTCCAGCTTTCTTTCATGTTCTTTAAGTGGAGTAATATCTGATGAGGTACCGATATAATGCGTTATTTCGCCCTGTTTGTCAGTAACCGTAGAAATGGTAAGCCATTCGGCAAATATGTCTCCATTTTTCTTGCTGTTCCACACTTCGCCACACCAGTGGCCCTTTTGTGTGATTGTTTGCCACATGGTTTTATAGAAGTTGTCTTCGTGAAGTCCGGATTTAAGAAAATTGGGTTTTTTACCCAGCACTTCTTTACGTGAATACCCTGTTACTTTACTGAACGCAGGATTTATATCAATAATGATGCTATAAGCATCGGTAATCATGATGCCTTCCTGAGTGCTTGCAAAAACACTGGCTGCCATACGTTGCTGCTCTTCAACTAGTTTCTTTTTACTTATTTCTCGGCGTAAACGCATATTCCAACTGGATATAAAAACAAGCAGTAAAACGGCCGCTATTGCGTAGAGTAGAAATGTTCTGGTTTTTATACCGGGCTCATATTTTAAACTCATCCAACGATTCTGAATGTTCTCTTTTTCGGACTGGGGAATATCTGCAAGTACTTTGGTAAGTAAGGTTAACAGTTCGGGATTATCTTTGGTGACCGCCATCCGATGTTGGCTTTTGTAGTGAGTATCCCCGGAAAAGCTGAGATTCAGCATACCTTCTCTTTTAATTGCGTAGTTTGCGGAGGCGGCATCGCCAATATAAGCATGGGCTTGACCGCGACTAACCAAAGTTAATGCCTCATGTATATTTTCAGCAGGTATCAGTTGTAGTTTAGGATGATCGCGAGTTATCACTTCTTCCATGAAGTAACCTTCTTCGAGTGTTACCTGTTTGCCATATAGTCGAACTATGGTTCCGATAAAGCCATTATTGCTATCGCTTATAATAATGATGGGCGTATTTAGATAAGGTTCTGTGAAAAGCAGATAGCCTTCACGTTCGGGGGTCTTGTTGGCATTGGAAAGCATATCGAGTTTACCCTGTTGCGCCATAGCCAGAGTTTCAATCCAGGACTTACTTGATACTATTTCAAGTTTTACGCCCAATCGTTGCTGGATCTGCGAGAGGTATTCCGAACTTAGCCCCAAGAAATTGCCTTTCGTGTCAACCCATTCATACGGTGCAAAATCCGGGTCAATTCCTATGCGAATAACTGGATGTGCATGTAACCAGGTTTTTTCTGCGGGGGTGAAGTCAATTTTTCCTGTTTGTACCTGGCCGTAAATGAAGCCCTCTAGATGATCTATTGACTTGACCAGACCCAACTGTTTATAGGTGTCAGCAATGCGCTGAAAACGTTTGATGTCGGTGTGACCAATTGGAATGGTCTCGGGTAAAATCATTTTTACCGTTTCTTGTGCCTCAAAACGCAGATGATCGGCAGATAGCCGGTTTCCAGGATTATATTTATCGAGAATGAGCTGGATCAGTTCATCTTGATGCTTGAGAGCGTAATCCCAGCCTTTAAGGGAGGCGCGCAAAAAACGAAGGACTCGTTCCGGGTGCTGGTTTATTTCCTGCTCCGTAGTGAAGAGATTGTCACTTAAAAAATCCACACCATAATTTCGGGGATCAATAATGTTTATCTCGATGTCGTGTTTTTTAAAGTATTCGACCTGGTCGGTAAGATAGCCAACCATGGCATCAGTTTTCCCATTAATTAAGTCGTTGGGGTTAAAGGAGTTATCCAGATGAATAAATTGCTGAGAGGAAATACCGGTTTCGTAAAGCATAGCCAGTAGCGGTGCATTGTCGTAAGTGTCCTCCATGACCCGTTTACCCTTAAGTTCATAGGGACTGACTATTCCTGAGTTTTTTAAGGTAATGTATACCAGCGGGTTATGTTGAAAAATCGACGCTAAAACAACTACAGGATTGCCCAGTAGTCTCTGCTCTAAAAGACCGGTATCGGATACGCCATATTGAGATTCATTTTTTAGAACTTGATCGATATTATTAACACCAGAAATTCGTTCTTGAATAGTAACATCGAGCATTTCTTCAGCGTAAAAGCCTTTTTCCTTGGCCGCATAGTACCCTGCAAACTGAAAAGAATGTAACCACTTAAGTTGCAATGACACCTGTTCTGTAGCCTGTCCAGAATTCGCAAATAAAGGTAATGAGCAGAAAGCCAGATAAAATAGAGTAGCGAGACGGAATATGCGCATATAAATCAGCATAAAAAGGATGTAATTCTAATATTCTACCATCCAGTTTGTGCGATTGTAATGTGGAAATATGTAAATGAGATAAGCGATTTTAGTTAGATCATCAACTCATGATAGTTAGAAAGCTGACTGTAATATAGTGCATACCAGTTTAAAAAACTGTTTAAACAGAATGTGTTTATGAGTAATCGATATGATTTAAACGTGGATCTGTGGTGGTTTATTTTGTTTATTAAGCAGTTAGTATTGATTTTAAATTAAATGCACTTATAGTTGCGCAACAAAAACATAAAATTTCAGAGAGTAAACCATGCAATATTTCCGTCTTTCGTTTATCGTTACCACCGTTTGTCTTGCGGCAGCCTATTATTGGGCTGGAATAATGGGTATTTTTATCGCCAGTATTCTGGGAGTTCTTGAAGTCAGCTTGTCATTTGACAATGCTGTTGTTAACGCATCGATCTTAAAACGTATGGATGAACGTTGGCAGCATTACTTTTTAACCTGGGGGATTTTGATTGCCGTTTTTGGTATGCGACTGTTGTTTCCAATTGTAATTGTTTCGGCTGCAACCGGTATCGGGTTTTTGGGTGTTACCGAAATGGCCTTAAACGATACTGCGACATATGCCAAGCATTTAAGTGAGTCACATGTACAAATTGCAGCGTTTGGTGGCATGTTTTTGCTGATGGTGTTTTATTCATTTATTTTTGATGAAGAAAGAGAATTACATTGGCTGGGCTGGATTGAAAGAAAGATGGGTTCTTTTGGAAAGCTGGAAGCCATTGAAATTATCATGGCGCTGGGTCCCTTGTTAATTATTCAATATTACTTGCCACAGGAGATTCGTCTGGATGCACTGGTTGCCGGTGTTACCGGTGTTATTCTGTATGTGGTAGTGGACAGTATGGCGGCCTTGTTCGAGAATGAAGAAGAAGGCGTAGAAGTGGTTGCCGTGCTTAAAAAAAGCGGCATTATGAGTTTTATCTATCTTGAAGTGCTGGATGCGTCATTTTCGTTTGATGGCGTGATTGGAGCTTTTGCGATTACCCAGGATGTAGTTATTATTATGTTGGGTTTGGCGATTGGTGCCATGTTTGTAAGAAGCTTGACGGTTTATCTGGTGCGCAAAGGTACGCTGGACGAATTTGTGTTTCTGGAGCATGGTGCTCATTATGCGATTGGTGTACTGGCGGGTATTATGCTGGGCAGCATGACCTATGAGATTCCTGAAGTTATCACCGGATTGACAGGGGCTATTTTGATCGGCTTGTCAGTCATTTCTTCGATTCGCTATAAGAAACGCGAAGCTAAAGCTGCTGTTTAAGGTTGTGTTTGTATTTCTTGATTAACAACATTAAGCGAATCCCGTTTACAATGAAGCCAGAACATATTTGATTTTTAAACGTGTGATTAAGGTGGGTAAAAATTAACCCGGTAAATTATTTAAACGGTTTATTTAGCATGACAGTGTCAGAATGAAGACAATGCTACGCAAATTTACCTTTATTTTTCTAACGCTACTTCAATTGATAGCACCGTTGGTGCATGCGCATACTGGTGAGAAAATTTCAAATGCCGGATTGCATGTTCCCGGACTTGAATTGCTTGGTATTGAACAAAATGGCCTGAGATGTCAGGCCATTGATTATGATCATGGAATAATGGTCGGTATAGATGCCGGTATAAAAGACAAAAAAGTTAATGCGATTGCCAAATCAGATAATGACCATTATCTGAACCAACAGTCGCGAAGCTTTAACCTCGCACGATCTCCTTTTTACACTACAATTCCATCCCAACCATCGCAGCGAATTGGGCGATTGATTTTATCCTCGCTCATTCCCCGAGCACCTCCAGTTCAGTAAGCGCTAATGATGTGTGGTTCTTAACCGGTTTCAGCAAACAGAAACCATTCTCGAAAGAACCTGTAGCTTTTATTTATAACGCGGCAATAAAGCCGTATTGAGCTTGACCTATGTTTTTTTTGAACCTTATGAAAAGGCTCGTCCTCACTTTCCTGTCTGGTACTTTGCTTTTCTTTGTCGCCATAACACCCAGTTTTGCTGATTCGCCGCTAATCGTCGAACATCATGATTTGATCGAAAGCGATACAACTTTGAGTTTAGCTAAAGTCATTTCTTTAACGCTGGAAAAATATCCTGATGTAACCTGGCTTAACTCACTTGAAGATGAGGCATCGGCACTTGCCAAGCGTGGCAACAGTTGGACAGCCGGTGCTTCTCAGGCCGGACTGCGTTTTCAGGAAGCGAGCAGCGGTACCCTTCATTATATTGACGCTTTTGTTCAGGTGCCGTTATGGAACTTTGGGCAGCGCGATGCCGAACAGACAGTCGCCAAACAAGCTGAAAATAGTGCATTGTCACAAACGGTCGCAGTTAAATTAAGGGTTGCCGGCTTAATTCGGGGTGTTTTGTGGGATATGGAACTGGCTAGTATCACTTATGAGCAGGCAAAAGCCGAACTTACGGTTACGGATCAGTTGCTGGCTAAAGTACAACGACGTGTAGAGTTGGGTGATTTGCCTCGCGCCGATTTATTATTGGCACAATCGGAGTCTTTGCAAAAACGCTCGGTGATGACATTGGCGGAAGCGGAATTAATGCATGCCCGTAAACGTTATGCCAGTATCACGCTTTTAACTAAAGCTCCGAGTGATTATCGGGAAAAGATGGCAGATATACCTACAATTCAACAAAGTCATCCGGCTTTGGTGGCAATAAATAGCCAGATTGAACGTAAACAGGCGGAACTCAATGCGATTAAATTGGTGGGTTCAGGGCAGACGAATGTCTCGGTTGGTATTAATAGTGACCGCTTTACCGATGATCAACGCAGTAATAAAACGGACAGTTTTAACATCGGCGTTACGGTTCCTTTTGGCGGAACTGACTATCTTTCGCCACATATCGCTGCGGTTAATGTTGATTTAAACAAATTAATTTCTGAACAGCAACAACTGAACCGTACTTTGGAACAGGCGCATCATGAAGCTGAGCATAATCTGGAAGTCAATCGGGTAGAGTTGGGTATCGCCAATGAACTGAAACTGGTGGCGGAACAACACTTAAAAATGACCGAATCAAGTTTTTCGGTGGGAGAAATTGATCTGATGGATTTATTAAGAATCCAGTCCAGAACCCAGCAAGCAGTTTTAAATGCCAGGCAACGGGCGGTTATGCTTCAGCGTGATATCGCACTTTATAATCAAGCCCTAGGAGTTACGCCATGAGAAGTTATCAATTTTTACTGCTATTCAATTTGGCATTGGTGGCCTGTCCAGAAGTTCTGGCAGAAAACACTATTCAAATATCTATTGAACAGATGACTAGCCTAGGCGTAAAACTGGGCAAAATGGATGTCGTAAGCGAGTTTCCAGTATTGTCAGTTCCAGCTAAAGTGGTCATTCCGCCGTCACAGGAGTATGTCGTTAGCGCAGCACAGGCCGGATTTATTGAAAAGCTGAATGTGGCGATAGGCGACAAGGTTGTAAAAGGACAGTTATTAGCGCTGCTTAACAGTCCTGATTTGTTGGTGTTACAGCAGGAATATCTTAAGGCCGATAACGCATTGCAATTGGTTTCAGCGACTTATCAGCGTGATAAAAAACTGCTTCAGGAAGGCGTAATTTCTGATCGTCGCTGGCAGGAAACCAGTAGCCAATTTCATTCTGCGGTTTCTGAAACGGAAAAACAAAAGCAACTACTGGAAATTACCGGTATGAGCGCCGGTGAAGTTGCGCAGTTTGGCAAGATACATAGTTTAAGCCGTCAACTCAGTGTTCGGACTCCGATTACCGGCGTGGTCATCGAACGTTTGGCTGTCGTAGGAACGCATATCGATATGATGGCGCCACTTTATCGCGTGGCAAATCTGGAGCAGTTATGGCTGGAAATGGCCATTCCCCAAGAACGTATTGGCAATCTTAAAATCGGTGACCGGGTTGAGCTTGAAAACTCGAAAGTCAGTGCAAAAATCAGCCTTTTAGGTCAAAGCGTTAACCTGGAAAACCAGACTATTCTGGCGCGAGCGGTGGTAGATCAACAAAATTCAGCGATACTTCGAGTGGGTCAACGGCTCAATACGCGGGTTATTCAACTTAGCGACAAAGCTACCTTTAAGGTTCCAAATGCGGCGATCGCCCAGAATGAAGGTAGAGCCTTTATTTTTATCCGTAAGCCGGATGGATTTGCTGTTGTACCTGTTACTGTTATTGGTAAACAAGATCTTGAATCTATTATTCATGGCGACTTCAAAGGGGATGAAGAGATTGCGGTGAACGGTGCGGTTGCGCTAAAAGCTAACTGGTTAGGACTGGGGAGTGAACAATAATGTCTAATCTGATTCGCTTTGCACTTAGCCAGCGACTGTTGATGATGTTGTTAGTGGGACTGTTATCAGGTGGCGGCTATTATGCCTTTAAAAATATCCCGATTGACGCTTTTCCTGAAGTATCGCCAACGCAGGTAAAAATTATCGTAAAAGCGCCTGGAATGACTGCAGAAGAAGTTGAAGCCAGAATTACTGCGCCCATCGAAGTTGAGCTGCTGGGGATTCCGCATCAAACCATGTTACGCTCCCTCGCAAAATACGCCTTGACTGACATTACCATCGATTTTAAAGAGGGCACGGATATTTACTGGGCTCGGCAACAAATTGCCGAACGCTTGAATACAATGTGGGGCAGTTTGCCTGTAGGTGTCGAAGGTGGAATTGCACCGATGACGACACCTTTAGGTGAAATGTTTATGTTTAATATTGAAGGCGGTGATTTAAGTTTAATGGAGCGCCGCAGTTTGCTGGACTGGGTTATCAGGCCTGCTTTGCGGACCGTGCCAGGCGTGGCTGATGTTAATTCACTGGGCGGTCTGGTCAGAAGTTTTGAAGTGGTGCCGGATAATACCCGGATGTCGGCCAGAGGTATCAGCATGGCGCAGTTGACCACGGCGTTGCAAAACAATAATCGCAATGATGGCGCCGGACGGATGACTGATGGTGAAGAAGCCTTGATCGTGCGTGCCGAGGGACGAATCAAAACACTCGAAGACGTCGGCATTATTGTTGTGGACAGTAAAAATGGTGTTCCCATCACCATTAACGATGTTGCAACGACGAGAGTTGGTGCATTGACCCGCTATGGCGCTGTCAGTAAAAATGGCGAAGGAGAGGCTGTTACCGGATTGGTGTTAAGTTTACGAGGCGCCAATGCCAGGCAAACCATCAAGGGTTTAGAAAAGAAGCTCGCAGAAATCAGTCCGGGCTTTCCGAAAGGCGTTGAAGCCAAAATTTTTTACAATCGCGGAGTTTTGGTCGATAAGGCTGTAGAAACGGTTTTACATGCCCTGCTGGAAGCTATTGCCCTCGTTATCATCTTGTTAATTTTATTTCTGGGAAATTTGCGTGCAGCCTTGGTGGTTGCTTTTGCCTTGCCGTTGGCGGCCATGTTTACTTTTATTTTGATGAACTACATGGGCATGTCAGCAAATCTGATGAGTTTGGGCGGCCTTGCAATTGCAATCGGTATGCTGGTTGATGCGGCCGTGGTAGTGGTCGAAAATTTGATTACCCATTTGGCGCATACCGAAAAAGCCAGTCGCTTGCCACGGTTACACGTAATTTACCGTGCAACCAGCGAAGTTGCCGTGCCAGTGGTATCGGGTATTTTGATTATTATCATCGTATTTTTACCGTTGCTGACCTTGCAAGGACTTGAAGGCAAATTATTCACTCCGGTGGCGTTAACGATTGTTTTTGCGCTCAGTGGTTCTTTGGTTTTGTCGCTAACCGTAATTCCGGTTATCGCCTCCTATTTGTTAAAAGAAGTGTCCCACGAAGAACCGTGGTTGCCAAGGCAGATGCAAAAGTTTTATCAACCTGCTTTGGTTTGGTGTATGGCCAACAGCAAAAAAGTGTTTGTCGCAGCCGGTTCTTTGTTAGTTGTAACGCTTTTTATCTTTACCCGGATTGGCAGTACTTTTATGCCTACCCTGGATGAAGGCGATATCATTGTGCAACTGGAAAAATTACCCTCGATTACGTTGGAGCAATCGGTGGATCTGGATATTCAGGTACAAAAAAATCTGCTTAAAAATATTCCTGAGATTGTTGATATTATTGCCCGCGTTGGCTCCGATGAACTGGGACTTGATCCCATGAGTTTAAATGACACCGATACCTTTTTGGAACTGAAGCCAAAAAATGAGTGGCGTATGGATACCAAAGAACAATTGCTGGATGAAATACGCAAGGTGATGGCGCAAACGCCAGGCATTGCGTTCCAGTTTACCCAGCCGATCGAAATGCGGGTTTCAGAAATGCTGACGGGAACGCGTGGCGATGTGGCGGTTAAATTGTTCGGAACTGATCTGGCGGTATTAAATGATAAGGCGCAGCAAATTTCTGAGGTGTTGAAAGGCATTACCGGTGCCAGCGACGTGTTCGCGAAGCAAAATGCGGGGATGCAGTTTTTACAATTGACCATTGATAAATCGGCGGCAGGACGCTTGGGTCTTGATAGCGACAGCATTGAAGCATTGTTGCGGGCGCAGATTGAAGGCTTGAAGCTGGGCATCGTTCAGGAAGGTATTAAACGGACGCCGTTAATTTTACGCGGTAAAAGTAATACTGCCGATTTTGACAACCTGCAAATTGCTTTGCCGAGTGGCGGACATGTGCCGGTAACCGCAGTTGCAAAAATAGAAAAAGTAGAGGGTGTGGTGTCGGTACGCCGAGAGCATGGCCAGCGTTTCGTGGTCATTACCAGTAATGTGCTGAATCGGGATTTGGTAGGTTTTGTCGATGAGGCGCGAAAGGCGGTTGCTGACAAAATTGAGCTTCCAACCGGCTATACAATTGAATTTGGTGGCCAGTTTGAAAACCAGCAACGTGCAGCGGCTACTTTGTCATTGGTGATTCCGATTTCATTGGGTTTGATTTTTTTGTTGTTGTTTTCAACCTTCGGGTCAGTCCGGCAAGCCGTGTTGGTATTATCCAATATTCCCCTGGCAATGATTGGCGGCGTATTTGCCTTATGGGCGTCTGGCGAATATCTGTCGGTACCGGCCTCAGTCGGATTTATTGCACTGTTGGGTATCGCCGTGCTGAACGGTGTGGTTATGGTCAGTTATTTTAATCAGCTTATTGCAACCGGTATGGATATCGTTAAAGTCGTGTTAGTGGGTTCCTCTCGGCGTTTACGACCGGTAATGATGACCGCCAGCATTGCCGCGTTTGGTTTAATTCCACTACTATTTGCAACGGGACCGGGCTCAGAAATTCAGCGGCCATTAGCCATCGTTGTGATTGGCGGATTGGTGTCCTCGACTTTTTTAACCTTATTTATTTTACCGATTTTGTTTAAATTATTTGGACTGGCACCGGAGCTTAAACGATGAACAGTAAAGAATTTTTAGTCACACTTAATGTACCGGTCAGTCTTGAGGAAGCGATTGTTGATTGTCTATTGATACTGGAATCGGAATATGGCTTTAGCAGTTTTCCGGTCAACTCGCATGATCATAAAAATAAAGGTTTATCACTTGCAGAACAGGTGAGTGGTCGGCAAAAAAGAATCCGTTTTCAAATGTACGTGTCGGAACAGGGTTTGCCCGTATTACTGGCACAGCTGAGATCTGAGTTTTCGTGTGCCGGGATTAAGTATTGGGTGTTGCCGGTGATTGAAAACGGGTTTATTTAACGCTTCAGCTTGGTTCTGGTTTAAATATCGTTATACAAGATCAGCATGCTGTTCGGTAACTTGATGAAACGCGGCTTCATGATTTAGAAAAGCTTCAACAATGTCAGGGTCAAAATGAATGCCACTGCCTTCAGCAATGATCGCTTTGGCTTTATCACGGGGAAAGGGGGCTTTGTAAACACGTCTGCAGGTCAGAGCATCGTAGACATCGACTAACGCCAAAATTCTCGCCACCAGTGGAATGGCTTCTCCCTGAAGACCAAGAGGGTAGCCACTGCCATCCCATTTTTCGTGATGCCCGTAGGCGACATCCATTCCGCATTTGATAAAACTTTGCGAGGGATATTGATCATAAACCGTTCGTAGCGTATCGCCCCCAATCTGGGCGTGAGTTTTCATGATTTCGAATTCTTCAGGCGTCAGGCTACCCGGTTTTTTAAGTATGGCATCAGCAATGCCGACTTTACCTATATCGTGAAGAGGTGAAGAGCGTACCAGATCTTCGGTAAATTCCGGGGTGATGATATGGCGGTATTTTTCGGTTGAGGCCAAAAACTTGCAAATTAATCCGCAGAGTTTTTTGAGGCGCAGCAAATGCGCACCGGTTTCAGGGTCACGATACTCGGATAGCTTTGCCAATGCCGTGATAATGGCATCCTGGGCATCGTCAAAAGCTTCATGATTCCAGTGACTTTGTAGCGCGGTGGCGGTCACATCAGTCATACCTATCAAGGCTTCCAATGCATAAGTTTCGATCATGATATTATCTCCTGCCAAGTTTAATAGGCCTAATACGCCCTGGTTGCCCTGAAGCGGGATGGACATTAATGGTTTGCCACGAAACAGGTTTCTCTCAAAGGCGTGTAGCTCGGGATCATTTAAGCCTTTATGCTGCCAGATTTGTTGGTCAGTTAGGGTTTTGCTAATCACGCCGTTTGGACAATTGTTGAGATGAAATCCTGCCAGTTCCATATCCTCTGGATAGTGGCAGGCAAAGTGCCCATCCAGTTGAGGGCTAAGCCATAAAGTAATGTCGCTAAGTTGGGTTAATTCACAGACTGTGTTAATCAAGGCCGAAATAATGGTTTGCGAATTACTCATGTGCGTCATTTTGGCGACATAGCGGTATTGCAATTCCAGGGCACGGGTTTTCTGTTCAACCAAGGTTTCCAGGTGGCTATTTAGATGAGAAAGTTGTTGATTGACTTCTTGCAGACGTGATTGCAGCAAATGTTCGGACATACGCAACCGGTATTGTTCCAAGCCATCTTTTAGGGTTTCGATTAGAACTTCTTTGGGGCAAGGTTTATTCAGAAACCGTGAAATATGGGCGTTATGTAAGGCGTTGACAGCCAAGTCGAGTTCTGCACGACCGGTAAGCATCATGAGTACCGTATCAGGATAACTTTGATAGACAGCATTCAGAAAAGTAATTCCATTTAGTTCGGGCATATTGAAATCCGAAACGACTACCGCAAAAGGCCCTTCGCTGGCTATCAAGGCAAGGGCAGCAACTCCGCCCTCGGCGACAGAAATGTTGAACTCCTTACGCAATTGGCGCTTTAACCCCTCTAGCAACAGAACTTCATCATCGACGAAAAGGATTCGTTGGCTAATTTCGGGAGACGTGACCGTCATAGGTATTCCAGAGTTTGTAATTAGATTATCGAGTGCAGTCCGAGATTTATTTATCTGCATGACTGGCTTGTACTTTGTCCGCCAATAACTGCCAGTCAGGTAAGCGTTCAAGCTTATTAATACGTTGTAAATAGACAGTATTCAGTGGCATGTCAAACAGTCGATCGCAGGCAGACATAACTGAAGGTTTTAGCAAACAGGCGGCGACATGCACAGCAGTCAGGGCACTAATATCATCGTAGTCGGTATCGTTTGGCCGATTTTGTAACAAGATAGCCTCGATAATGCGCGGCGGAATTTTCCAGAGACTTAAAACGTAAGCCGCAGCTTCTGAACGAGTAAATCCAAAAATATCTAACTCTAAATCCGCAACGGGTATTTCCGTATTTTTGACCTGTTCAAGGAGATATTTCAGTTTGTCACCACCGCGTGAAAGAAAGATCAGTAATCCCAAATTATGCAATAAGCCGCCCAAATAGGCTTGATCCGGGCGGTCTTCTTGCTGGTTTTCCGATAAGGTTATTAGACGTGCCAACTCGGCAACTCGGCCAGCGTCTTGCCAGAGATAGCCCATATAGTATTCCATTTCAGAATTTAAAATTGGAAACGCATTTTTAACATGTACTGATAATACCAAATTGTTTAGCTTTTTTAGACCAATCAGATTCACGGCCTCAGTCAAATTAGATATATTACGATTCAAGCCAAAATACGGTGAGTTGATCAGTTGCAGTAATTTTGCGGACAGCACCATGTCACTGGCAAAAATATTGGAAATCTCGTTGATGGTAGTATTTTCATTGGCAATGGCTGCGTTGAGTTGGTGGTAAATTTTCGGTAGACTCGGCAGTTGACTTGGATCTCCGACTTCAGTAACTATTTTAGGGTTTTTTAAGCAGTCCTGAATCTTGAATATCTGGGAAATAGCTTCACGTATAATTTCCGCTGTACAAGGTTTACTGAAATATTGGTGTGCTACCTCCAGGCCGTTTTTAAGGCTCACTTCATCAGCATAGCCGCTTAGAATGATTCGAACAGTGCCCGGAAACTTTTCGCTGACAATTTTTAGCAGTTCGTCACCGCGCATTTCTGGCATCATCATGTCGCTGACGATCATATCGATGGGGTATTGCGCCATCAAGTCTAGCGCTTGCTCGCCTGTCTTGGCAAA
>SESD01000342.1_pt1 | contig 28831 bp, 28 predicted proteins | sample 3171411 | NCBI WGS metagenome assembly SESD01 (sample SAMN06051880, study PRJNA518727) | freshwater metagenome | biome: subpolar coniferous forest; feature: holomictic lake; material: water; isolation source: holomictic Lake 442, 16.5 m depth | place: Canada: near Kenora, Ontario | collected...
GAAGTGACAAACCTTTTTGATAGGTTGGCAATCTAGTTTTAGCATAAAGGAAAGCTGCACCACCAGTAATGATGTAGATTGGGTAGCTCAAGTAAAATTCAATGATGTGACTTGGTGTAAAGTCAGTATCACGAACAATAGTTTGATGCCATGTACCATCTTGCTCTGTAAAGTAGCTAGCGCCATAATAAATAGCGATACCGTACATTACCAACCAAGTCCAATGAGTAAAGTGTCTTCTTAACTCTTCTCTTGGAGTGATTGACATCACTTTACGATCACGAGATTTCCACAAGTAACCCCACAGGATACCGGCAGTAGATACTTCCAATACAAATTCAATGTATAGAAAGTTCATCCAGTAAGTTTCGAATTCAGGTGCAAATGAATCTAGACCGGCTGACCAGCCATAGACACCTTCATACCAACGAACCCAACCGTAAAATATGACATAGAGCGCAGCGCCCAGGAACATATTTCTTTTGTTTAACAGCGGTGCTTCCGCAGCATCAGCTTTCACTGATTCAGTTGTAGCTGCCATTTCTACCTCCTAAAAATTAACAAATCCCCGGTCGATTAACCAGGACTCTATAGTACAACTCCATTTTCCCACTTCTTACTTAAACTACATTTAAGGGAAGTCTCACCAACTCAATTTGGTGAGTTGTCAGTCTACCAGTTCGAATAACCTTGTCAAGTCAAAAACATTCTACAATTTTATTTCCTTGCAAAAGTTCATGCCGCCATAAAATTTTCCTACGCTTAATATACTGATTTCTGTTAAAATTCTGTCACAATTCTCAATAATGAGTCCTAATTCAACCACCTAAATTTTATGAAAAAATACCGCACATTACTGCTTGTCGCAGGCTTGGCTGTTCTACTTTTAAGTCAATATAAACTCGTTATGCCTGTTATTTATAAAGTTGTAGCGTCTGATCTGTTTCTTGTTGATAGCAAAGACCAAGCAAGCTCCTTACCCATTTCAACACCTTTATCCGCAATCGCTTTCATGCATTGTAATAATTACATTAAATCCGAACTTGGATCTGATGCGACCGTTATCTTTCCTGAAAAACCATTAAATGCCTATACTTTTGGCAATTATCAGTACCTTATTAGCGCTGAAGTTACACTCACTCGAGATACTACAGGCACAAGTACCAAAAAATATGCTTGTCGCATTACTTATAACAATGGAGACAATGAGGAAGGTGCCCTTGATTTCGACAACTGGTCTATTATCGGATTATCTGGCTTGAAGGACTCGTAAATTACTGACCGAGATTCAACAAAATGTCGGTCAGTCAATGATTACTGATTGATCGACATCATCCTGTCGTTTGGGGGGAGTTAAAGCGCTGCGTGATAGCATCAGCCTATCAAAAAATAGCGCCTTAAACTTTATATTGAAAGTTAAATAATACTACACAATGCAAATCGAATTAGCTGACTCAACCAATACCTGCATCGTTTTTTTAGATCATTACACTGCCATTCTTTTCTACTAAAAAACAACATCAATCCCAGCGCTCATCCCTAACCTGCACCTTTCCCTTTTCAATACGCACCGAAAAACAGTATATATTTTCATAGGCGGGGGGAGATTTAACAAAACCCGTTTTAACGCAAAAACGAGCGCCATGACGAGGACAGACAATCTCATCACCGACTAACTCTCCACTCGCAATTTCTCCACCATCATGCGAACAAACATCTTCAATCGCATAAAAATCACCGTCAACCTTAAATACGGCTACATCCACTCCATCTATATCAATGACGATATTTTCGCCATCTGCCAAAGCTGTTTCATCTATTACATTGACCCAATCAGACATTATCCAGCCTCTATCTTTTAACGTTAACTTTTAAAATAAACATCATAACGTAATAATTTCCCATGAAAACTTTCATTAGGCTTGCCACCTAAAGGCTCCGCATAATCAGGACTTTTTACCACGATCCGTTTTCCGGCAGCCATTAAAGCCGCTGCAAAAAGCTGCTCTTTATCTTGATCATCGCCCAACAAGTCACGTAAGACCATCATTGATTTCTTGGGTAATGCGGATTTTTTACGTTTGGGGGGAAACATGGGATCAAGATAAATACAGTCCGGTGGCGCATCTAATGTCTCCAACAACTCAATGGCATTACCGATAAGTAATCGGGGCGACTGAAGATTGAGTTTCTGCATCCACTCCAGTTCAACCAAGCGCTTAAAACCGTCACAGAGTAACTCGGCCATCACCGGTGAACGTTCGATACAAAGCACTTCATAGCCCATGCGAAAAATATGCAAACTATCCTGCCCCCAACCCGTAGTGGCATCAATGACCGTTCTAGTTTTTCGCCCGAGGGCATGTGCCAAAGCACCGTCTTTCGGTGCTGGCCATGAGCGCTGCTCACCATTGCGTGGCTCTATATCAACGACCAAGCCACCTTTTTTTAGCAGCTCTTTATCAAGTAACTTTAAACAGCCATCGCGCCAGGTTAAAAAGAAGCATTCCGGGCACTCGTTATTAACCGATTGGTATAAAGGAACTTTTAGTCTTTCTGCAAGCTGCTGAAACGGTAGGCTATCGCCCTGCCCTAGATAAAGTACGGCCAGTTTTCCGGTGTATTTTTGCACTGAAGGATTATCGGGATCAGCTATTCAGTAGAAATAGCTTGTTGTTCGTTTTTCAACGCAGCATCAAGAGTATGCCAAGCCAATGTTGCGCATTTAACCCGTGCAGGATACTCACGCACACCGGCTAATACGGCCAGCTTACCAATCGCTTCAAGATTAAAGTTTTCATCTTTACCGGTAGTCATTTCATGAAACTTTTTAAATAACTCTTCGGCTTCATTCTCGGTTTTACCTTTTACTATCTCAGTCATTAACGAAACCGATGCTGTGGAAATAGCACACCCTGAGCCCTGAAAACTGGCGTCGGCAATCACATCACCCTCCATTTGCAAATATAAAGTCAGGCGATCGCCGCACAGCGGATTAAATCCTTCGACTTTTCTATCGGCATTTTCAATGATGCGAAAATTACGCGGGTTACGATTATGGTCAAAAATAACCTCTTGATAGAGGTCACGTAAATCATCAAACATTAGCCAAATACCTCTATTAAAGATTCTATACCGTTCATTAATACATCAATTTCTTCTTTGGTATTATACATTGCAAAAGAGGCGCGTGCCGTCGCAGGCACTTTATAAAAATCCATTACCGGCATGGCACAATGATGCCCTGCCCTTATTGCTATGCCTAAACTATCGAGCATGGTACCAATATCGTGTGGATGTATTTTATCCAACACAAAAGACAAAATTGCGCCTTTATGCTCAGCCTCGCCAATAATTCGAAGACCCTTAATTTGTTTGGCTTTTGCTGTGGCATAGCCCAATAATTCGGCTTCATAAGCAGCAATGTTCTCCATACCGATATCATTTAAATAATCAATGGCCGCACCCAAACCAACGACATCAGCAATATTCGGTGTACCGGCTTCAAACTTATAAGGCAGAATATTGTATTCGGTTTCTTCAAAGGTGACTTTGCGAATCATATCACCGCCACCTTGATAGGGTGGCATGGCTTCCAGCAACGCTTGTTTGCCGTAAAGCACACCAACACCTGACGGGGCATACAACTTATGCGCCGAGAACACATAAAAATCGCAATCCAGCTCCTGCACATCCACTGTTATATGGGGAATGGCCTGAGCACCATCCAACAGCACCGGAATGCCTTTTTCATGCGCGACAGCGATAATCTTTTTAACGGGATTAATGGTGCCCAAGGCATTGGACATGTGCACGACAGAAATCAGCTTGGTTTTATCATTAACCAGTTTTTCAAACTCATCAAATATCAATTCACCTTGCAAGTTAATGGGGGCGACTTTTAACACCGCGCCGGTTTGCTCGCACAGCATTTGCCAAGGCACAATATTGGAATGATGCTCCATGGCAGTAATGATAATTTCATCACCTGGCTTAAGATTGGCTTTACCATAAGTTTGCGCGACTAAATTAATGGCTTCGGTAGCGCCTTTAACAAAAACAATTTCTTTTTCGCTGGCCGCGTTAATAAAGTCTTTAACTTTAGTCCGTGCACCTTCAAATTTATCAGTAGAACGAATGCTTAAGGTATGTACGCCGCGATGCACGTTGGCATAATCATGACTATATAAATGCACGATACTGTCAATAACCGCCTGCGGCTTTTGGCAAGTAGCGGCATTATCCAGATAAACCAAATCCTTGCCACGAATTTTCTCTTTAAGAATAGGAAAATCCTGGCGTATTTTCTGTACATCAAATACTGTCATAACCACTCCTTATTAACGCCTTCTTGCGGGAAGCGGGCTAACACTTGCTCCAGCACACGGTCATGCAGTCCTTTAATCTTAAGCTTATCAACCATTTCATTGGCAAATGCAAAGGTCAGTATGTTACGCGCAGTTTCTTCATCAACGCAACGTGATTGCAGATAAAAAACAGATTTTTCATCCAACTGCCCCACAGTTACACCATGCCCGCATTTAACATCATCTGCGTAAATTTCCAACTGCGGTTTGGTATCCGCTTCAGCATCGCTTGATAACAGCAGATTGCGGTTATTCATTTGCGAGTCGGTTTTTTGAGCGTCTTCAGCCACAATAACCCGTCCCTGAAACACACCTCTGGCCCGATCATCCAATACGCCTTTATAAAGTTCACGGCTAATACCCTGAGGCTTTAGATGATTAATACGGGTGTGATTGTCAATATGCTGGCGCTTGATACCCAAATACAATCCGTTTAGCTCGCACTCGGAAGCCTGATCCAAATCGGTATGAATGTCGCATCGCGCCAGCAAACCGCCAAAAGCAAAGTTATGATGGTTAAAGCGGGCATCCCTCGATTGCTTAACGTAAATACCGCCAAAATGGTAAGCCTTTTCAGACTCACATTGCATTTTATAGAGCGTTATCTGGGCATTTGCACCCACAAAAACTTCAGTGACTGCGGCTGATAAATAGGCATTATCCAGACCGACAAAAGTTTCTATGACGTTCGCCTCTGCCATTTCGTCCGCGACAATAACAGTGCGTGTAGCGGTCAAGACATCGTTTTGCGTAGCGATATGTAATACTTGTATCGGCTTTGCCAGCACTTGTTTAGCGGCAACATGGACGAATAAACCATCCGTAAACCAGGCGGTATTAAAGGCAATAAAGCCATGCTCATTGTTATTAACGGCCTGATTAATATACTTTTCCAGTTTATCCGGCTGTTTTGCCAAAGCATCCGCCATACTCATAACCGATATATTTTCCGGCAAGCCGTCCAAAACCGAAAGTTCTGCGGAAAAATGCCCGTCAACCAACACCACCGACCACGCATCTTCCAATTGATACGATTTCAGCCAATCGCTGTCAACAGGACTTGCGGTTACAGGGGTCACCGGCGAAAACAATTTTTTCTCGATGGCCGAAACATTGGTATAACGCCACTCTTCTTCACGCGGCGATGGAAAGCCCTGTGCTGAAAATTTTTCTAAAGCTTCACCTCGTAACGCCGTCAACCAAGACAATGTTTGCCCTGGCAAGGTTGCTACTACCGTTTGATATTCCGCCGCATAACGGCTTGCTAATGCCGTTGTCATTATGCTGCCGCCTGAGTATCTTCCAGCCAACTGTAGCCTTTTTCTTCAAGCTCCAATGCCAATTCAGCACCGCCCGATTTAACAATTTGACCATTCGCCAAAACATGCACATAATCCGGCTTAATGTAATCCAGCAAGCGTTGGTAATGGGTTACCATGACAAAAGAACGCTCAGGAGAACGTAAGGAATTAACGCCTTCCGCAACCACTTTTAAGGCATCAATATCCAGGCCGGAATCGGTTTCATCCAAAATGCACAACTTGGGCTCAAGAATAGCCATTTGCAGGATTTCATTGCGTTTCTTTTCACCGCCAGAAAAACCTTCATTGACTGCGCGATAAAGAAACTTCTCATCCATTTCCAGCAAACGTATTTTGCCTTTAACCAGCGTTAAAAAATCCATCGCATCCACTTCAGGTTGTCCGTGATGCTTACGAATTGAATTAAGCGCCGCTTTTAATAAATAAATATTACTGACACCGGGAATTTCAACCGGATATTGAAACGCCAAAAACACGCCTTCACGCGCCCTGATTTCAGGAGGCATCTCCAATAAATCTTTACCTTGATAAGTCACTGAGCCGCTAGTTACGGTATAGCCACCCTTGCCAGACAATATATGAGATAAGGTACTTTTACCGGAACCGTTCGGCCCCATGATGGCGTGAATTTCTCCGGCTTTTATTTCAAGATTAATGCCTTTAAGAATGGGTTTATCACCAACACTAACGTGAAGATTTTTTATGTAGAGCATAGTTAGTTACCTAATTTATCTTGTATTTAATAACGCTTAATGGACTTGCGACTTTTCAAACAATGCCAAACATTGAAGCTTTATAGTGTCGCAAATAGTATGTAGAGGTAAATGGCTTAAATTTTTTGTATCGAATGGATTTTGTAACTCAATACCAATTCTATCCAAAGACAGTAATGGATAAGCAACCAGAAAAAAAACAAATACCGTACTAAATCCCGCCTTTTCTATTAAAGAAAAAGGCAGTAATAATAAAAAAATCAAAATAAATCGCCGGGTTTTAATTGCATAAACTAATGGCATAGGCGTTTTTAAAATTCTTTCACAGCTGCCAATATAATCAACCAGTAGAATTCTCTGCCCTTCCAGAACCTGAAAAGTGAACCCGTCTATTTGGTGCATATACCGGGCTTTTTCTAATAATGCAGCTATTTTACTCGCAACAAACAAGGGTTTGTGCACAGCAGAATTTAGATCATCAATATCATCCACGCTTAATAAATCGTATAAATTATCGAAATTACTGCCATTGCGTAATGATTCTTTAACCGCAGAAGAAAATGTAACTGTCCATTTCAACATCTCTTCACGCCAAACGCCTTCTTGAGGCCCATAATTTAAAGCGCCAATGACGAGATTTCTGCTTTGATTATTGATACCACCCCAAATCTTGCGAGCCTCCCACCAACGCTCATGACCCGCATTAGTTCTAAACACCAGTACCAAGCCAAGCACAACGCCGGTATATTCAAATGGAGTCACCTCCAAATGTGGCAATGGTAGCCAGTAATAATCCAGCATCACCAATAGTAAAGGATAACAAGATATTAACAGCAGTCCCGTTAAAATACGTGGTGTTACTGAACCCCTCCACATTAAGGCTCCACGCAAAAAACCTGGATATTCATCCTTATTGCTATGCAACTTTACCGAATTTTTCATATTGAGAACCTTCACTCGCCAATTAGAAGCTAACCCACTGAACCTTCCAGACTCAAACCCAACAACGCCTGCGCCTCTACTGCAAATTCCATTGGCAGCTCTTTAAACACTTCTTTACAAAAACCGTTAACTATCATCGATACCGCGTCTTCTGCTGAAAGTCCGCGTTGCTGACAGAAGAACAACTGGTCTTCGCTAATTTTAGATGTGGTCGCTTCATGTTCAACTTGCGCCGATGGTTGCTTGACTTCTATATAAGGAAACGTATGTGCACCGCATTTATCGCCAACCAACAAGGAATCGCACTGGGTATAGTTACGCGCATTTTCAGCGCTTTTTAAAACCTTGACCAAACCACGATAGGTGTTCTGTGCTTTACCCGCAGAGATGCCCTTGGACACAATCGTGCTGCGGGTGTTTTTACCAATATGAATCATCTTGGTGCCGGTATCGGCTTGCTGATAATTATTGGTCAGCGCCACTGAATAAAATTCACCGACAGCATTATCACCCGTCAAAATACAACTGGGGTATTTCCAGGTAATCGCCGAACCGGTTTCAACCTGCGTCCAAGACACCTTGGAATTGTCGCCACGACAATCGGCGCGTTTGGTAACAAAGTTATAAATACCGCCGAGGCCGTTTTTATCACCTGGATACCAGTTTTGCACAGTCGAATATTTAATAACGGCATCTTTCATCGCTATCAATTCAACTACCGCAGCATGTAGCTGATTTTCATCACGCATAGGCGCGGTACAGCCTTCAAGATAGCTAACATGACTGCCTTCATCGGCAATAATTAAAGTCCGTTCAAATTGCCCTGTATTGGCGGCGTTAATTCTGAAATACGTTGATAACTCCATCGGACAACGCACACCTTTGGGAATATACACAAAGGAACCATCGGTAAATACGGCGGCATTTAAAGCGGCAAAATAATTATCCGTATGCGGCACGACTGATCCCAGATACTGCTTAATCAATTCAGGATGCTCACGCAACGCTTCAGATATAGGGCAAAAAATAACCCCCGCATCTTTTAATTTGCCTTTAAAAGTCGTCGCCACTGATACGCTATCAAAAACAGCATCAACCGCGACACCGGCCAAACGCTCCTGCTCATCCAGTGGAATACCCAGCTTTTTATAAGCCTCCAGAATTTGCGGATCGATTTCATCCAGACTTTTGGGGCCATCTTCCTTGCGCTTGGGCGCAGAGTAATAACTGATCGCTTGATAGTCTATCGGGGTAAAATTAACAAATGCCCACTCTGGAGATTTCAGGGTTTGCCAATGCCGGAAGGCTTTTAACCGGTACTCCAGCATAAACTCCGGCTCATTCTTGACCTTCGACAGCTTATGAATAACTGCCTCATCCAATCCTGGCGGAAAGGTATCGGTTTCCAATTCAGTCACAAACCCTTGTTTGTATTCCTGATTGATCAATGTGTTAATTTCTTGTGCGCTTGCTGACATAAAAAACTCTCTAAATCTAACGATATAAACTGGCGACGGGAATCAAGATTTCCTGTTTCCAGGCTGAATCCTGCGAAAGAACTGGCCTAATCATATCTGCCAACGTCACTGACTCTAAGGCATTATGAATGGCCTGATTAATTAAACTCCAGTTGCCGCGAATGTCACAACCGGCTGCCTGTTCGCAGCCCTGCTTGGAAATACTGCATTCGGTTAACGCAATCGGCCCTTCCAAAGCACTAATAACAGCAGCAACGGTAATTTTTTCAGGCACTCTGGCTAACGTATAACCGCCCTTGGCACCGCGAGTAGAAATCAGCAATTTAGCGTTGACCAACAACTTAAGAATCTTACTCACCGTAGGCAGGGCAATGCCGGTTACTGATGCTATTTCCATAGCGGCATGCTTCTGTGTATCATCTCTGGCCATAAAGCTTAAAATGACTGTTGCATAATCTGTTAATTTACTTAACCGTAACATATCTGCTCCAAATTATTGTGTACCATTATAGTACTATTTAATTTCGCAGTAAAGTACTTGGTAATTATCAAATAACTAATTCCATTGCCGGCACCCTTATTTTTGCTTATAAAACACCCAACACCCAGACCGACTATTTTTAGCTTCTGAATCTAAAGCTTGCCAATTCATAGCTTGACCTTATAATTGCAAGCTACTGTAAATAAACCAATAATTCAGCAGATTGCCGACCTGAAACCTTTTGATATTTTAGCAGCGGTGAAATTTAATTTTTGAGCGTGGAACAGGATTTGTGCTTTAGCAAACTGAAGCATAAATTTACCGCTCTGCAACAATTCGCAGGATTGTTACCAAGATAAAACGTTAACTGTCCCGCCCAGACTGATTAGAAAGTCTGAAGTAATAGGGCAATAAATAATCAAGATAAATACCTACTTAAGCCACTTAATTAATCAACCACGAAGGCACTCCGTTTTTACCTTGGCTCTTCTTCGTGTCTTCGCGGTGATAATCTTTTAAGATTTTTTAGAGTAACCTCGTTATTTTATCCAATCGTTGCCCCCCAATCTTACATTACTCAGGAGTATTCAATGAACGCAAACCATGAAGCACGCCCGCCCTTTCCGCCATTTACCCATGAGACGGCAACCCAAAAGGTTCGACTGGCCGAAGATGGCTGGAATCATCAAGATCCGCAACGTGTCGCCTTGGCTTATACTGTCGATAGTCAGTGGCGAAACCGTGCTGAATTTCTGGAGGGTCGCGAGCAAATCATCGAATTTCTTACCCGCAAATGGGCCAAAGAACTCGACTACCGCCTAATTAAAGAACTCTGGGCTTTTAACGACAATCGAATTGCCGTCCGGTTTGCCTACGAGTGGCATAATAACAGCGATGAATGGTTTCGTTCTTATGGCAACGAAAACTGGGAATTTAATCAATACGGTTTAATGCAACGTCGCTACGCAAGCATTAACGATTTACCGATTAAAGAAGCTGACCGCAAATTACATTGGCCGCAAGGTCGCCGTCCTGATAATCACCTGAATTTAAGCGACTTGGGGCTTTAAGGCAACTCGCAATTAAAAACATCCGCCAATTTCGCAATCCTACTGTTTAGCTGAGTAGTGTGCGCAATGCGCACCCTACCACTAAGCACTAAAAATTAAGCGTTTTTATGGTAAGTCCGGTCAAATTATTTTATGATTGCTAATCTTAACTTGCTTAAGGAATTGCATTATGGCTATTAAGGATTGGCCTGCGGAAGATAGGCCCAGAGAAAAATTGCTACAACGAGGTTCAGATGCCTTAACCGATGCCGAGCTGTTGGCTATTTTTTTACGAACGGGTGTGCGGGGTAAATCAGCGGTGGATTTAGCTCGCGACTTGCTTAATGACTTTGGTTCTTTAAAAGCCTTGCTGAATGCAGACCAAGAACACTTTTGCAAGGCACACGGTTTGGGGAGCGCCAAATATGCCCAACTCCAGGCTGTACTTGAAATGGCCAAACGCCATTTTAAAGAAGTGCTTGAACGTGGCAGTGCCTTAACCAGTCCGGAAATTACCCGGGCTTATCTCAGTGCCCAATTACGCGGTTATAGTTACGAAGTATTTGCCTGTTTATTTCTGGATAACCAGCACCGGGTGATCAAACTGGATGAATTATTCAGGGGAACCATTGATGGCGCCAGTGTTTATCCCAGAGAAGTCGTCAAACAAGCACTTTATCATAATGCAGCTGCCGTCATTTTTGCCCATAATCACCCATCAGGCATTACCGAACCCAGTCAAGCCGATAAACAAATCACCGATAAACTTAAACAGGCACTAACGTTGTTCGATATTCGCGTACTGGATCATTTTATTATTGGCGACGGTGAACCCTATTCATTTGCCGAACATGGCTTGCTGTAAAAGTCATCCGCTGTCAGTACTGTTTTTCGTGGCTAAACTGGCAGCTTGGGAACATTCATTAAAAAATCCGCTGTAGAAAGCTTGGTTCTAAGGTATTATCACACATCATTTACTTTATTACGGAAGCTCACGATGACACAAGATGAATTGAAACAAAAAGTGGCTCAAGCCGCTTTGCATTATATCAAAGATGTCGGCATTATCGGCGTTGGCACAGGCTCTACGGTGAAACATTTCATCGATTTTTTGGGCGATTTTAGAGCGGATATTAAAGGCGCCGTCTCCAGCTCTGAAGTGAGCACGGCACACTTAAAAAAAGTCGGTATTCCGGTATTTGACTTAAACGCAGTCGGTACATTGGATGTTTATATTGATGGTGCAGATGAAGTGAGTCCTCACAAGCATTTAATTAAAGGCGGCGGTGGCGCGTTAACTCGTGAAAAGATTATTGCCGCAGCCAGCAAGCAATTTATTTGTATTGTCGATGAGACTAAGTGCGTTGATGTGTTGGGTGCATTTTCCCTGCCTGTTGAAGTGATTCCCATGGCGAGAAGTTATGTTGCCAGAGAACTGGTTAAATTAGGCGGTCAGCCGGTGTGGCGGGAAAACTTTATTACCGATAACCATAACGTTATTCTTGATGTTCATAACCTGAGTATTATGGAACCGGTTAAGCTGGAACAAATCATCAATAACATTACCGGTGTTGTTACCAACGGTCTTTTTGCCATGCGCCCTGCCGATGTTGTGTTAATCGGCAAAGGTACAGAAGTTATTACCCGGTAATTTTTTCTGTCGATCAAGGCTCTTTATGCCCTGAAGCACAAAACGAGAGTGACGGGGTTGCAAACCCCGTCACGCTTGGTACTTCGCTACTTCATTTGTATGAATGGCAAAGCGCAGCGTCCCCATCAGCACATCGCGAACCCCGATGGGCACGGCCTTGCCTTTGCCCATCCTACCCCCTCCATCGGCAATTAATGAATGTCTTTTTGTGGAAGACTTAAGCTTGCTCCGCCTTGCGATACTTCTTCGTGATAAATTCCGGTTAATTTACGCTTAAACTCATTAGAAATCACCCTGGAATCCTGCTTGCTGGCTACCACGCGCGGCGTGATCAGGACAACCAGCTCGTTTTTGATATTATTCTTGACAGTAGTTCCGAACAATGAACCTATTAACGGCAACTGGTATAACCAAGGAATCCCAGAATTGATCTCAGTAAGTGAATTTTTAATTAAGCCGCCCATTACTATGGTTTCCCCATCATGTACCGCCACGGAACTGTCAATTTCTTTTTTACTTATGGTAGGGGACGCGGTTTGGGAGGTCGTAGTACCCGATCCTGCTGCTCCTTTTACGTCACTAACTATTTGCTTGATTTTCATAATCACCATGCCATTAGCATTCACTCTCGGCGTAACTTCCAGGGTAACGCCGGTATCTTTATATTGGATTGAAGTCCCTACGGCTATGGAGGGAGCCGTACCAGCAAGAGGAATAGAGGTAGAGCCGGTTGATATGGGCACTTGATCACCGACATTGATCTTCGCTTTTTGATTATTTAACACCATTAACGATGGCGAAGAAATCACATTGAGTTTATTAAGCGAGGCTTGTGCAGTTAACAAGGCTTGCAACTGTCCCGAGGTGTAGTAAGCGCTAAGTCCTTGTCCTACCGTTTGTACTGCTCCTCCTAATCCTCCTTTAGGGATATTACTGGAAATTGAACTCCCCCCATGCTGAAAATACCACGCTATGCCGTACTGCAAATCATCAGTCAAGTCAACCTGTAATACCGTCGCATCAATCAGCACTTGCAACGGCATCACATCCAACTGGGTAATAACCGGCAGTATCACTTCGTAGTCCTGCGCGGTAGCAACAATAACGATGGAATTATTAGCCTCATCCGCAATGATTTTTACCTTGCCAATGTTGGATATTGAGGCACCTCCAGTCGCTAAATTGCCTGCCAGTGCTTCCTTATCAGACTCATTGGCAGCGAAGGCACCCGAATTGCCCGTCGATGAGTTTTCATCAGACTGATTGACGGCGAAAGTGCCCATGTTGCCAGTCGGCATACCACTTGAATTGGATGGATTACCCCCTAAATTTGACGGCGTATTACTCGAACCGAATGGTGAACCGCCCGTATTGGAAGGTGAATTACCGGTATTGGTCGGATCTTGGTTGGACATTGTGTCAGCCGTTTCCCCCGGTGCAATAGAGGCCGAAGTGTCTTTGCTTTTGGAGCCGGTAAAAATCTGGTTTAAGGTGGCCGCCAATTTTTTCGCTTCAGCATGTTGAACTTTATAGACATTAACCCCGCCGCCGGACGCGGTGTTGGCTTTATCCAGCCTGAATATCCAGTCTTCAATGTCTTCCAGATAGTGCGCCTGATGGGTGACCGCCAAAACGGCATTTAAGCGTTGTATAGGGATAAACTGAAAAAACTCGGACTTCTCGCCTTTACCCTTTTGATAAAAAACGGTTTGCAGCTCTTCAATCACGGTTTTAGGATCGACATGGGTCAAGGGAAACAAGCCAAACGAGCGCCCCTTTAACACATCAATATCAAAAGTGCCTATCATATCCAGCACTCTGGCTATTTCATCAGCCGTTCCGGAAGCCACCAGAATATTGCGTTTGGCATCCACCGTCAGGATGGTTTTTTCATGCACCAAGGGTTTTATAATGTCGACAATATCCTGAACACCCACATTTTTAACCGGTATCACCCGGGTTTGATACCCTGACCGACTGGCAGACATGTCTGAAAGAAATAAAGCGTCGGCGGTCGGTTCAATATGATAAATTTTGCCATTCTTAATCAACGCCGCATTATTCATGCGCAACACCATTTCCAAGGTAGGCAGTAATTCTTCCTTGGTTAAGGGATCCGTGGTTTGCAAGGTCACTTTACCGGCTACTTTGGGACTGAGTACATAGTTTTGCGCCAGGATATCGCCCAGAATAACTTTTGCCACTTCGCCAAGGTCAGCCTCGTCAAAATTAAGGCTGTAAGAACCGGTGCCCTTTGGTACGATATTTCTGTTTTGTTGGGTTGCACCGGATACAAAGCGATCTGTCCCTCGATACAATTCGCTGGGGGTTTCAACAACGGGCGCCTTGTTTTCCAATTGCTTAAAAACGGCATTCATTTCTTCCTTTTTTACAGGATTTAATGGTAATTTGGCGGCTTGCTTAAATGGTAATAACTCACAACCGACCAGCGACAAACCCATAACCAGAACGCAGGTGTTTGTGGTTATTTTTTTAAAATTATTCATTCGTGTTCTCAGTTTCGCCTTCTGCGGGAGGTGGTGGTTGGTTATCTTCTTCTGGTTGGGGTGCATTTGGCTGGTTCGGTACATTAGATAAGTTCGGTGCATTGGTTTTTGGGGTTGAATCTTTCAATTTTTGTTTTCTGAGCAGCAACTGTTTTTCTTGAGTACCTTGTTTTAAGACGGCTCTGTCCGTACTAATTTCAGTTAGTTTCCAGCCATCAAGATCAGCGCCTACACTTATCTTTCGATAATTATCTTTAGCCGCTTTGGATTTGGAGCGACTAAACAATCCTGACAAACCTTTATTGGTGGTATAAATCCCGCTCAGCTCCCAATCAAAGACAACAACGACCGCAGCTGCGGCGCTAGCTTGTACTTCTTCAGGCGTGGGTTCATCGACAGGTTTCCTGCCTTTAATAAATAGAGGTCTGGCCACCAAATCGGTATAACTTGCTTCAGTTTGCTTGGTTAGCTCTATGGTCGGCATTTCATCGTGTGCGGATTTTTTTTCTGGTGTCGTTATTGCCATCAACACTTGATTTTGCGTCCATCCTGCATAAAACCACTCACCGATTATAACCAGGATCAACATCAGGCAAACAATGCCTAACACAGACATAAGCTTAATGTTCATTGTGCTTTTTTTCTCATAAAGCTGACCGCCTGAAAATTAACGTTCAATTCATTACTAGACTCGATTTGGCGCGTCGTTCTGTTTCTGGTACCACGCATGGGTCTTATATCAATCTGGTCAATAATAATCAACGGTGTCGAGGTTTCTATCTTGTACAGTACTGCCCGCAATTCTTCACTATTGCCGGTCATTCTTACCCTAACGGTTATGCGACTAAAGTTGTCCTTATTACTGACGGGAAGCGCTTGGGTACTGCTCAATTGTCCTCCGGCATCGACAATCGCTTTTTTTATAAACTCCTGCATTTCGGCAGAAGCCAACGCATCGGTTTCCTGACTATTAAAATAACCTTGCTTCTCATGTTGCTGTTTTAAATTGGCTATACTGGCAATAACGGTTTCTTTTTCTGCTAATATACGCTCATATTGCTGTAACTTAAAAACAAGACTATTTTTAACCTCGTCCAACTCCATTTTTTTGCTAACGACCGGTACAATAATAACCAAAACAACAACCAATATCACGATAATTAATAACCCTAAAGCAATCCAGCGCTGTTGTAGTTCAGGCGAAAATAGGGCGCGTATTTTATCTTTATTCACCGGCAATCCCTCCTGCTTTGGCCACATCAACCGTAATCTGAAAGCGTTCAAGTTTGCTGATACTATCCTGGGTGACTGGCGAAGCAAACCGGGCATTTTCAAACAATTCAGACGCTTCCAGAACGGCTATCAGGGTTGAAGCGGCGGGCGATTCGCCTTGTATCTGCAAATGCCCGTCCGAATATTGTGCGTAGCTAAGCCAGGTATCATCTTTAATAAGTGCGCTTAAGGTATTCAGCATCACAATGACTTCCGGCGTCGCGCTTTTCTCTTTAAGTAACTGTCGGGTTTCGTCTATTACTGCATCAATTTCTTTTTGCAATGTCTTAACCTTTTTGGCGTCTTTTTCCAGAGCATCGGCCTTTATCTGTAAGACGTTAACCGTTTGATACTCAAGCACTACCGGCATCACTATAACAGCCATTAGCAACAAACCGGTCAATGTTATCAGCCCCCAGTGCATTAAACCCGGTAACTTTGCGTTTTTTTGTCTTAGCTTTTCGGGTAAAAGATTGTAAGAATAGTCGAGATCATCCAGATTATTAGGAGAACCCTCATAATCGACAAACCACAGCGACAGCCCCAATGCCTTGATATCATCATAGAGTCCATCAAGTAATTCCCGAGTTGTTAATATCAACATGACTCTGATTTGTCCGGGCTCGTTTACAACGTCCAGCGGCTTAACGGCAAAATAAACCTGTTCCGCCTTAAACGGTGTATAACGATCCAATTCGTAAGCGACAACCTGATCAAGATTTTCTTTTGCCGCAGAGGGCAAGCCAAGCTCTTTTTGAAGGGCATCATGACCCGTTAATCTGAGTATTACTTTAGCTTTTGCAAGACGCTCATCTTTTTCACAAAGGCGCTGAAAGGTGAGCTCTCTCGCAGCACATTCGGGTATTTCCAGCGTTTCACTTTGCCCATTGTGCACATAGCTCAGGACTAACTGACTGCCTTCAGGGCGTATGATGATGAAGCCTTGCTCGTCATTAACAAGCTCCTTGATTTTTTCCGGCACCAAAAAAGCAAGCTCACGCTTCCACCAGCGAAAGAACTGCTTAAAATTAAGGTCAATTGTTGAGTTCAGGTTCAGCATACTGTTTCACTAATAAATTACTCATTGCATCGGTAAATAATGATGCCCTGTTTGCGGTTACATTTTGCCATTTCAATACCTCAAACGGGCTTGGGGTTGCTTGGGTATTGCCTGATTTTTTTATCACCGCACTGATCAAGGCTTTTGAGCCGTCACCCAGAAACGCTTCAGAAACGATGGTAAATGCATTATTTTGTCCTGTTGAATTTTGTCCGACGGGATTACTTTGTCCTATGGGGGCATTCATTCCTAAACTGGCTGGAAAGGGTGGCACCGGCAGGTTATTTATCGTACTTTGCAGTCTGGCTATAATATAGGCATCTACCAACGTTTTATCCAAACCGGGAATTACCTGTAAAACGTCTTTAGTCGCCACCTTTACGTCGACTTGCGATTGCCCGGAATAGACCGTGACTAAGGGCTCAAGCCACAAAAATAGAGTCCTATTCATACCCAAGACCAACTGCAATTCTTCAATTGACGCAAAGGGTTTGTTTCTGGGCTGATACTTTAAGCCTGCGTCCTGGTATTCCTGTTTTTCAGCTCCATCCAAATGCACCAGATCATCTGCATCACGCCAGTCGAGAATGGCACCGACCAACTTGGCTTGCTGTTCTTCATTTACCGGAGCACTGGTCATCAGGCTTTTTAGTAAAGCTTCATCAGCTTTATTAATATCTATTTTACCTGCTTCAGATGACAGCCGTAACCTGATCTTGGCATTATTGGCATTTATTTCATAAATATTACCATCTGCACGCCAACCTTTTGTAATATCCGGATTTAGCAACATCATTTCTGCCATTGCAATTCCGGACTTTGCAACCGCACTGGCTTGCGCATTGTTTTTAATGCCACCAACAATAGCGGATTCCCTGCGCATACTGAGCGCAAAACTTCCCGCCATAATAGTCAGTAAACTTAACACCCACAGCACCAGAACCAGCGCCATCCCCTTTTGCCTTATCACTGATGCGCTGGGGGTTGATTTATATTGCCTGTATTTCCGGCACCCAAGCCGGCATTGTCAGTTGTACTTGTGCCCGTCACTTTAAGATCAACAATCATTTCCGGCCAGTAGATGCCATTGTCCAGATTAATGTTGATTTTAACCAAGCGAGGCAGGGCTGATTTGCCAAGCCATTCTTCCATCCAAACACTCTCACTCACACCATCCTCTGAACCAAAATAAGCCAGAGTAAACTCACTGACGTGCTTTATTAACGTCACTTCTTCCTTTGGCCATTCTTCGCCCTCAGCCGGTGCCGCAAAAGGCACGACAGTCACTCTGATAAACCGCTCGTTATCTTCTTCCAACAGCGCGATGGAAAACACCTGTAATCCCGTTCTGGCGGCACTTGCAGGAAAAGCGGATACAAATTGCAAAGATTGCGCCGTACCCTGAAAAGAAAATGTCTTCTCGCCTTCGACAAGTAACTCGTTCCATAAAGGCCTTGCTACCGACAAATCCCGTTGGAAAAAATTATAAACAACGGCTACTTCATTCACATCGGTTATTTTACTTTCGCCCTTCTCCCAACTATCGGCACAAATTTTTAAACTGGTAAACAACAACACCATCATAATACCTAACAGGGTCATGGCAATGAGCACTTCAATCAGCGTAAAGCCACGCAGATTCTCGGCACAAGATAAACGGTCAAAAGCATGGACTGTTTTAACCTTGCACCTTCTACCTTGTCGCTTATCTAACCTCATAACGTTTTATTGATCAATTTTAAAGTGGTTAACTCAACCTGCCGGTCATTGACATTACCATCACCCCAACTTACGACAACCTTAACTTTAAAAAGCACTGCCGGTGTGGTCGTGGCATCAACATTATCAGGATTAAAGACAAACGGGCCAACATTAACCTGCCAATTATATTTTTCATTTTCCACACCTGAATCCTGACCTTCCAGCAAGGATGTCTCCACGCCTGCTTTAGCCATTAAGCTTTCAGCAATTTGAACCGCTGCCGTATAGTCCTCTGCAACGACCGCCGTATTGACTCCGGCAGAAAATATCTTTAACAAGATACCCAATGACAGCGCGAGAATAGAAAATGCGATCAGGATTTCCAGCAGGGAAAATCCTTTCTGTTTAGTTAATTGCGTGGGTATCATTTAGCTCAATTTGACCGGTCAACCAGTTGATATCAATTTGCCAGCCAACTGCGCCTCGCGTCAAAGTAATTCTGCCACCTGTTGAGGACCCATCGGCAAAAAAACGAATGTTGCCCAAGCCCTCATCACCTTTAAGCTCGCTTTGCGCAGTGACCAAGGTGAGTTTGACAGCCTTGGGGATAGTATAAATTTTGCCACGGCCGCTCACAGTATAGCTGTTTTCGACAAGATTCAGGCTAAGGGTCGTTTCTTGATGAGACATTAAAGCCTGTCCCCTTGCATAACGCAGGGCAGAAACAATATCCCTGGCGGCTACTTTAAGCCCGGCTGAATCGCCCCCTGAAGAAATATTAATGCCAATGGCGGAAAACCCTAATACGACAATAAACAGTACAACGATCAGTTCAAGCAGGGTAAAGCCTTTATTCAGGCGCAAGGGTGCCGACACAGACCGCAAGTACCCCAGTCTCGTAACCTTAAACCTTGATCCTTGAACCTGTTGCATTATTGCCAACTAACAATATCCTGATCTTCGCCTTCACCGCCCTCTTTAAGATCGGCACCCAAGGTAAACAAGTCAAATTTTCCATGTTCGCCGGGCGATACATAACGGTATTCTTGTTGCCAAGGGTCCAGTGGTATTTTTGACTTACGCAAGTAAGGCCCATTCCAGCGCTTGGCACTATCGGGCGATTCAATTAAGGCCTTTAAGCCTTCTTCAGTCGTTGGATAAGTGCCCAAATCCAGCTTATACATATCCAAGGTAGCTGCCAGATCTTCAATTTGTACTCTTGCCGCTTTGGTTTTAGATTCGCCCATGTGCTTCATGACTTGTGGGCCGACAATCCCCGCCAGCATGGCAATAATACCCAGCACCACCAGTAACTCAAGCAAGGTAAAACCTGTTTGTGAATAATTTTTAATTTGTTTCATAGTTATTATTTCCGTTAAGTTGCCAAATCATTAACACTCAAGATAGCCAATAAAATTGAGACGATGATACCTGCAATCATCAGTCCCAAGCTAATTATTAATACTGGCTCAAGAAATGCCAGCATTCGCTGTATAGCCACTCTCAGTTGTTTGTCATAAATAGTTGCCACGCGTAGCAGCATTTCTTCCAGACGTCCCGTTTCTTCGCCCATTTTAATCATTTGCATCGCCATTTTAGGGAATATTCGCTTTTCCAGCAACGCATCCGATAAATGTTTACCTTGTTTTAACTGCTCTTCAGCATCCGCAATAGCGGCCGCCATAACCAGATTATCGACTGTTTCCCGCACAATAATCATGGCCGACAATATTGAAACGCCGTTACCCAGCAAAGTCCCAAGGGTGCGACTGATATTGGCGGTTTCTTTGTTGGTGATAATATTACCTGCCAATGGCAACTTCAGAAATCGACCATCCCACACCTTCTTTTTTATCGGGTCGGCCAGCTGAAATTTCATATAACTGGACATAAAAACAATACCACCCAGTAATGCCCACCAATAGCTTTGTAACCAGTTTGCCAAGCCCACCACAATCTGGGTTGAGACAGGCAGTGCTTTACCGGCACTTTCAAACATTTCGGTAAATTGCGGCACCACAAAAGTCAGCATCACAAATAAAGAAGCCAGAGACATAACCAATAATATAGCCGGATAAATTAACGCCGTACTGACCGTGTCTTTTAACTCCTGAGAGCGCTCCAGATAATCGGACAACCGCTTCAAGACCTCATCCAGACCGCCACCGGCTTCACCTGCACGAATCATGTTTAAATAAAATTTGGTAAAAACACCGGACTGCTGTTCCAGCGAATCAGCCAATGATGCGCCGCCCTTAACTTTTTCCAATACTCTGGCAATTATTTTACTTAAGCGTTCGTTATCTTCAGTCAGATCCATCAACACGAGCAACGATTTATCCAACGGCAAACCTGATTCCAGCAAAGTAGCCAACTCGCCGGTTAATAAGGCAATATCTTTCTGCGTCAATTTGGACTGCTTGCCACCCTTGCCAAAACCCATAAATGATCGACTATTAGCTGGGGCAACACGAATCGGGATATAACCTTCCGACTGTAAAACTGCAATCAAATGTTGTTCGTCAACGGCGTCTCTAATGCCTTCTTCCGTTTCGCCCAGGTTATTAATTGCTTTATAAGTAAATAAAGGCATCTTAAGCTTCCGTTGTAACCCGCATAACTTCTTCCAATGTAGTAATTCCTTGTATCACTTTTACCAGACCATTTTCATAAAGCGTTTGCATGCCTTCAGCAACCGCGAGCTTTTGAATCGCACCGGCTTCTTCGTGCGCCATAATTAATTTACGTACCGGATCGGTCATTGGCAAAAATTCAATAATGGCCAGACGTCCACGGTAACCCATGCCCGCACAGGCAGAACAACCGACGGGTTTGTATAAAATAATATCACCCTCGGGTGCAAAACGTTGCAAGCGCAGCTCTTTGACAATTTCAGGGTCGGCGATAGCGCCTACTTTACAGACCGGACACAATTTTCTAACCAGCCGTTGCGCTAAAATACCATTGACGGTAGAGGTGAGTAAATACTCCTCCAGCCCCATATCCAGCAAACGCGTGATGCCGCCCGCCGCGTCATTGGTATGCAGGGTCGATAACACCAAATGCCCGGTGAGGGCTGATTGCACGGCGATTCTTGCGGTTTCAAGGTCACGCATTTCACCAATCATAATAACATCAGGATCTTGCCGAACAATAGAACGCAGGGCTGACGCAAAGGTTAAACCTATTTGCGGTTTTGCCTGAATCTGATTAACGCCTTCCATCTGATATTCTACGGGATCTTCAACCGTAATTATTTTTCGTTCAGGCGTATTAAGTTGTTTTAATGCGGCATACATCGTGGTTGATTTACCGCTACCGGTCGGACCGGTAATGAGAATAATGCCATGTGGCAGCGATAACACATCAATAAACTGCTGTAAATGTCGCCCGGCAAAACCCAACCCGGCAAAATCCAGCACCGTATTTTCCTTATCCAACAAGCGGATAACCACACTTTCACCGTACATGGTCGGTATGCTCGATACCCGTAAATCCAGTTCTTTGCCCAGCATTTGCACCTTGATTCGACCATCCTGAGGCAAGCGCCGTTCGGCAATATTCAGTTTAGCCATAATTTTGATGCGCGAAATTACGGCAGCCGTTGACTTTACATTGGGGGCATCAATTTCCTGCAAAACTCCGTCCACACGCAACCTGACTTTTAAGGTTTGCTCAAAGGGCTCAATATGTATGTCTGAGGCCTTGGTCTCAATCGCCCGCTGCATAATTAAATTAACCATTTTGATGACCGGCGCCTCACTGGCCAAATCTTTTAAATGCTCTAAATCTTCTTCGCCCAAATCATCAATAGCCAAATCGTCAAGCAGCTTATCCATTTTTGACCGGTCTTCGCCATACTGAACATCCAGTGCCGCATCAATTTCAGACAATAACCCCACTTTAGGAATCACAGATTTTCCTGTCGCCAATCTAAGTGCGTCAATATTGGACTGATCCTCGGGGTCCATCATCGCAACCGTAATGTCATTGTCAGTATGACTTAAGCCAATGACATGACAGTTTTTTAAAAAACGCAAGGACACCGTTTCGGGCAACTGCATTTCCAACGGGTACTGATCTGAGGTCACTTTCTCAAAATGACCCGATTCAACAAAGGCATCCGCTACATCAAGCTCAGAACACAAGCCCAACTTAACCAGCAACAGTGGCAAACTTTCTGCTACCGAGGTTTTTTTAACTTGCTTTACTTTTTTTAATTCCGACGCTGAAAGCTTGTTCCTTTCCTGTAATGTTGTTAGCAAAGACTGATAAGTCATCATTATATCCACTGATTAAGTGCTTCATCAATCAGGGGATCTGTATTGATGTGAGCAAGGTATAGAGACCTTCGTTGATTAAGCGACATTATTTTCTGTAGAGCGTGCCGTGCGCGCCTTAAAAATTAAGGCGCGCACGGCACGCCCTACGTACTTAATTAAATCAGGGCTCTATATTATTGATGATTTTTTAATCACCGGCATTCAGCGACAAAGCACTGACAATTTCTTTATTATTCCTTTCAGGATCAACTACGGCATCCAAAATATAGACTCTTTCGCTCGGCACACCGCCCTTCTGAACGACATAATTGGCAATAATTTGCGCTCTGGCAGAGGCCAATACTTTAAGCCGATCCTGTTCCGGTTTAATAATGGTAAAAAGCTTCTGTTTAGCGACCTCATAAAAATCACCGGCTGCGGGATTCATCAATTTTGGCGTTCCTAAAAAAGATTTTTCAGACAACAACGGAAATTTTTCCATAAACATTTCGGCTAATAATCGTTTGTACTCACTATCTGAAAGCAAAACATATTGCGCACGTATTTTTTTAACAGCGTCTTTATTAATCTCGGCGGCACGTCGTATTTTAAGTTGTTCATATAAAGCATCTTCTCTAATAATCGGCCAATCCTGTTCCTGAAAAGAAGCGCCTTTGATATCCAGTTTTAAAATAGGCCGCTCTTTTAGAGCCTTGGACAAAGCGTCCAGTTTTTCTTGTTGTTGCGTACTCAACGCCGAATACCCGGCCGGAAAACTAATCAGGCTCATGTCTTTTTCACTGCCTAACAGTGAACCCAATGCCAGAAAAGGCGAGGTTACCACCTTTTTAAGTGCATTCATCAACGCATCGGTAACAATAGCGCCCACACTAAACTGAGGATCATCCAAACTGCCGGTAATGGGCACCTCTATTTTTATTCTACCATTCGAATCTTTCAGTAATGCGACAGCCAATTTAATAGGCAAAGAAACTGCCTTCGGATTGTCAACTTTATCCCCCAACTCGAACTGATCAATCAATATATTATTGGTCGCCGTCAATTGACTGTTGACGATAGTATACTTTAAGCTCAGCGTCATCTTGCCTTTTTCAACTTTATAGCCTGCAAATTCCACCATATAAGGGGATACCAGGGGCATCGGCAACCCGTTAAAGTTCATGTCCACCTGACTGCTACCAAAATAAGGACTCATCTCACCCTTGATATTGACCGGTGCCAAGTCATAGGCATTACCCTTTAAAACAACCGTAATGATTGAGTTTTTAGCAGAGGAAATACCGCTTGCCCCCCCATCCAGATTTTTAATTTGCGCTGCAAAGGGCATAATTAAAGACAAATCAGAAAAATCAGAAGAACCATCGGTCACCTGAATTTTACCTAATTTAAAATAGGGCTTGTTACTATCAGTTTGTTTATTAGGTGTTGTTTTAGCGAGTGGCTGAGGCTTGCTTATATCACTGATAACCATATCACTAAAATTAACAGTCTTGTCTTTTTTGATAGTTACCCTCGCATAAGGTTTATCAATAACCAATGCGGCGGCGGTATAACGGTTTGCCAACACGTCAATATCCAGGTCTTTTAAATCCAGATCTTCCCATTTTACCAAGTCGGTAAGAAGCGTTTGATCGCGTGTTAATAAACGACTAACGCCGGTATTGCCCTTAAATTTAACATCCAGCTTATTCTGCTCTGATGTGGCAACGGATACTTTACCGTCAATATGAAAATCTCCATCCACGACATCCAACCGAACCAGTTTATCAAAATAAGGTTGAAATGATTCAAGGTCAATCGCTTTGGCATCAAGGTTTAGCCGAGCAGAAAATGGGGCGAGAACCGCATCGCCTTTAAGTGCCATCACACCGGCTTTATTGATGCCAACAGTTAATTCAACCGGCAACTTTGCGCCGTTTTTATTACTGTAGTTTTTCAACTTAAACGTGATGGGCTTAAGGTTGATGGTAAGAGGATTTTTTAGAGTCTGGTCTTCAAAATTTAGACCCAGATTGGTTAAAGCCATATCGTTGACTTTGATTTTCCAGGTGGCTGTTTGCGGCTTGACGGTATTTGCCGTGGTTTTATCAATCGTTATTTTGTCGGTTTGAGCTGTCGGCAACAAGGCCAGGTAATTAATGACACCGTCGGGATTCAACCATCCCTGAAACTCGGCATTATTTGCCGAAATAGAGTTCAGTACCAGTTCCTGGTTAGCCAGATTAAAATCAATACCGCGCACCACAAAAACCGGAACTTTAGCCAAATCTTTTTTAGGGGCTTTATCTTTAGGCTGTTGATCCCTGATTAATAATCCAGTTATCGCAGAATTGCCTTTAAACTTGACATCCAGCTGATTTTTATCAGGAATAGCGACAACCACATTGCCATCAACCACCAACTTTCCATTAATAATATCCAGTCGCGCAAATTGGTTAATGTAGGGCTCAAAATTTTCCAAGGCAATGCCACTGACATCAATAACACTATTTGCAGAAAAAGGCTGCATAACGGCGTCGCCGACCAATTTGATCAAACCGGTTTTATTTATGCCAGCACTTAGTTCATAAGGCACAACAGCACCTGAGTCACTACTATAATCAGTCAACTTTACATTGATCGGTTTAAAGTTCGTAACCACCGGCTTTTTTAAGGTCTGGTCTTCAAATACCACCCCAAAATTAGATAATGCCAGTGCGTTGACCTTGATTGTCCAAGGCGCTTCGTTGGGCTCGACCGGGTTGGCTGGGGCGTTAGGGGGGTTGTTGGTAGCAGTTTTAGCTGTGGGAAATAGGGCTGAGTAGTTAATGACACCTTGAGCATTTAAATCGACCTGAAAATCAGCATCGTTGGCTGAAACGGACGCAATCAAAAGAGCGCGTTTCTCAAAATCAAAATCGATGCCTTGCACAGAGAAAACAGGCATTTTTATCAGGGTCTTATTCTGGTTTTTTTCTAAAAATTCAAAATCATGAATTTCAAACGACCCTTTATTAACGGTAAACTGTACGCCATTTTTAGTATAACTGGCGTTATAATCAGCATCAAGTAATTCATAACCTTTTAAATTAAAGAGCCTGTTATCAGGTAAAGCCAGCGCCATAATAGTTTCCAGCGTTACCTGGTCAAACTTGATATGCCCTTCTGAAGAGCCTGTTTTTAGATTGGCGGTGCCCTTCCAATCCAAAAAACCTCCTGACTTTAACGTCAGGGATACCCCCAAACGAGCAGGCTTATCAGTTCGGGTAGTCAAGTTTTCAATATCCAAATTTATTGGATTGATGTCCTCTATGACCGGCGTGTCAAAGCGAGCATCTTCCCAAACCAGATTACCTTCTGTTAAGGTTAATTTTACGATATTGACAGGGAATGGTTGCCCTTGCTGTTTATTATCATCCTTTTTGTCCTTAAGCAGATCCTGAAAATTAAAGGTTCCATTTTTTTGTCTGGCGATATGAACATAAGACTTGCTAAGTAAAACCTCATCAAAAACCAACGCCAACTGTTTTATTGATCGAAGCAACCCTAATTTAATATAAAAATCATCAAACGCTGCAAACGGCTGACCGTTATGCTCCTGAACCTCAACCCCCTGTAACCTGATAGCAAGTGGAAAGGGTTGAACCTGTATTTCTGAAATTAATGCTTTTCGTCCGGTTTCCTGCTGGATAATTTCAGGTATTTTCCACTTTAGCAGTGCCGGCACAACATAAACACTGGTTACCACATACACCATTAAAACACTGCCCACTATAACAAACGGCTTTTTAATTTTAGATAATATGTTTAGAGTTTCCATAAGGTCCCCGTATTTTAATTGGTGTTGGTGTTACCTATTATCATGTGTTAAACAAAAAAGGCGACTTCGAAAGCCGCCTTTTTTCTCCTGAACAAACTTGTTATCAAGAATTATAAATCAAGATAGCCGGTTTCCTCATGCAAAACGGTGTCAAGTCCTTGTACCTCTTCATCAGGAGTGACCCGCAGCCCGATCCATTTATCGAGTAGTTTCAGAATTAAAAAACTAAACACGGCACTCCAAGAAGCCGTAACAGCAACGCCGACCGCCTGAATACTGACCTGATCCATAATAGAAACGCCTTCAGGCAATCCCAGTCCACCCAAACTGCCGGCAGCAAAAACACCGGTCAATAATGAGCCTGCAATGCCACCTACGCCATGAACAGGAAAAACGTCCAAAGAGTCATCTATCTTTAACTTACGCTTAATATATTGAGTGGCATAAAAACATACAAAACCGGCAGTAATGCCAATCACCAAGGCACCCGCAGGCCCAACAAAACCGGATGCCGGAGTAATGGTACCCAAGCCCGCCACCATACCGGTAACGATACCTAACACACTGGGTTTGCCAAAACGCTTCCATTCAATAAACATCCAGGTTAAAGCCCCGGAAGCGGCACCAATATGAGTCACCAACATCGCCATTCCAGCCCGCCCATCTGCTGTTAAGGCACTGCCGGCATTAAAACCAAACCAGCCAACCCACAACATACCAGCCCCCGTGACCACCATAGTCATATTATGAGGTGGCATGGCAGTGTTTGGAAAACCCTTTCTTTTACCCAAAATTAAGGCCGCGACTAACGCGGCAACCCCGGCATTAACATGAATAACAATGCCACCGGCAAAATCCATCACGCCCAAACCAGCCAACCAACCACCGCCCCATATCCAGTGACAGATAGGTAAATAAACAATAATCAACCATAAACAACTAAACCATAGCATAGCTGAAAATTTCATCCGCTCGGCAAAAGCGCCCACAATTAAGGCAGGGGTAATGATGGCAAAAGTCATTTGAAACATAAAATAAACTGTTTCCGGAATATCACCCGTCATTGCAGCCGTGCTGATATCAGGCAGAAAAACTTTGGATGCACCGCCGATAAATTGCTGTAACTCCCCGCCATCCGAATAAATAAAACTGTAGACACCTGCAAGCCAAAGAATGGAAACCATGCAGGTAATGGCAAAGCACTGCATTAACACAGATAAAACGTTTTTGCTTCTGACCAACCCGGCATAAAATAATGACAGGCCAGGAATAGTCATAAACAAAACCAGCGCAGTAGATGTTAAAACCCAAGCCGTATTGGCTTGATTTAATTGATTTGCATTAGCTATTTCGGGAAGTAGCAATAAGCCTGAAATTAACTTTTTAGTTGTAATAAACGCCATCTTTCTAAATTGCATCCTCGCCGGTTTCACCTGTTCTAATACGAATCACTTCCTCCAAATTAGAAACAAAAATCTTGCCATCCCCAATCTTTCCGGTATTGGCCGCTTTAACGATGGTACTAACCGCTTTTTCTACCATATCATCAGCAACAGCAATTTCCAGCTTAACTTTTGGCAAAAAATCGACCACATATTCAGCGCCCCGATAAAGCTCGGTATGACCTTTCTGACGACCAAAACCTTTTACTTCCGTTGCAGTAACGCCAGCAACGCCTATATCAGATAACGCTTCTCTCACATCATCCATTTTGAACGGTTTAATGATAGCTGTTATTAATTTCATCTTATCTCCAAATATTATTGAGCAACAAAGTGGGCTATTCAGGCCGTTATGATAGTGAATTATGAATCAACATACAATTAATAGACGGACGGGTTGCTTCGTAAGTATTCACCTCCCCCCCTTAAAAAGAGGGGATAGAGGTGGATTTATCTAATAAAATCTCCACTAACCCCCGTTTTTATAAAGAGGAGGGACTGAATAGTTACGTAACTTCAAATGATGGCGGGCTGAATGGTTTTTAAAAAAAAGCTGTTAAATGAGAATGCATTGAGATAATTATTCGGTGTATGGCGCTTCGCTTTTACGCGATTTCTTTTAAAAACTCAAAGGCTTCATCCAAATTGAACTATGCACTAGCAGGTTCAGCGCCTTCCATACCCAGCCAGAGTTTGGTATAAATACGTGCCGCTTGTGCCAGATTAATTAAAATTTTCTGCTCGATTGCTTCCCCAAACTGTTG
>SESD01000343.1_pt1 | contig 28806 bp, 28 predicted proteins | sample 3171411 | NCBI WGS metagenome assembly SESD01 (sample SAMN06051880, study PRJNA518727) | freshwater metagenome | biome: subpolar coniferous forest; feature: holomictic lake; material: water; isolation source: holomictic Lake 442, 16.5 m depth | place: Canada: near Kenora, Ontario | collected...
TGCCGGAGGCGGTGGTGGGTGCCGGCACAGTGCGGACTCGCGCCGACGCTCAGGCGGCGTCCATGGCCGGTGCGCTTTTTGCGGTCAGTCCAGGCTATACCTCAGCGGTGGGTCAGGCCTGCCGTGATGTGGGGCTGACTTTGTTACCCGGCGTCGCCACCGGCGGCGAGATCATGTTGGCGCAGGAAGACGGCTTTACCGAACTCAAATTCTTCCCCGCCATGCAAGCCGGCGGGCCGGCCATGCTGAAGGCCTGGGGTGGTCCATTTTTTGATGTGAAGTTTTGCCCCACCGGTGGTGTCACCTTGCAAAATGCGCCAGACTTTCTGGCGCTGCCCAATGTGGTGTGTGTCGGCGGTTCCTGGCTGGTGCCAGCCGACGCTCTGGCGCAGGGCGACTGGGCGCGCGTGACGCAACTTGCCCGTGATACCCAACACTTGAAAAAATAAAAACTACGAGGCGCGCTGGATCAGCTCGATTTTGTAGCCATCGGGGTCGGTCACGAAGGCAATCACAGTGCTGCCTCCTTTAACTGGCCCGGCTTCCCGCGTCACCTTGCCGCCTGCCGCTTTGATTTTTTCACAGGCTGCGTAGACGTCAGGTACACCTAGCGCCAGGTGGCCAAACGCCGTGCCTGCCTGATACGAATCGACGCCCCAGTTGTAGGTCAGTTCGATCTCGGCATGCTCTGGATTCTTGCCATAGCCAACGAAAGCCAGTGTGTATTTGTACTCGGGGTTGTCTGACTTGCGCAGCAATTGCATGCCCAGCACCTGGGTGTAGAAATCGATCGAGCGTTGCAGATGTCCGACGCGCAGCATGGTGTGAAGAAATCTCATGGCTTCGATTGTGGTGCAAATTCAAACACCAGGCAGGTGGTGGTGGCGTGGGCGTAAAGCGTGCCGTCCGGACCGACCAGGCGGCCTTCCGCTGTCGCCAGTTGCCGCCCGCAATGGATGACCTTGCCTTCGGCCCGAACCCTGGTTACTTTGGGTGTCAGGGCTCGCACGATGTTCACGCTGAGTTCAGCGGTGGTGTAGCCCTGGCCCGGCGCCATGCGGGTGTGGACGGCGCAGCCCAATGCGGAATCGAGCAAGGTGGCAAACCAGCCACCATGCACGCTGCCCATCGGGTTCAGATGAGCAACGCCGGGGGTACCTTGAAACACGGCCTGCCCATGACCGGCGGCAACGATCGTGAAGTCAAGTGTTTGCGCGATGGGTGGGTAGGGCACTTCGCCGCGCAACATGGCATGCATCAACTCCAGGCCGGACTTGCCGTCGATTTGATCGGGACGAGCAACGCCTGGCCCGGCACCAGCGTCCATGGCAGCACGAATAGCTTTTTCTTCTGCGAGCCAGGCGTCGAGGTGATTTGGTTTGGTCATAGTGATTCCTGGTTGAAATAACGTTGCATATGCAAAGATTGTAGCTACAATCTTTGCAATGAACAAAAGCCCACCTTCACCGCCGATAGTCGCTGCCGCGAAGTTGCAGGGCTGTACCAACCTCAAACTGCGCCAGTTGACGCGGCGCATCACGCAGCATTACGACACTGAGCTGGCGCTGGCCGGACTCAAAACAACGCAGTATTCACTCTTGTCCCATGTATTGAAACTGGGTCCGGTACGGCCCGGCGATCTGGCACAGGCCATGAAAATGGATGCTTCCACGTTGACGCGCAACCTCAAACCCCTAGTTGCCGCGGGTTGGGTTGAACTTGCTGCAGGCGTTGATGGACGCAGCCGCCTGATCACTATCACCGATGCCGGTCGAGACAAGCGCCAGGACGCCCAGCGGCACTGGAAAGCGGCGCAGAGTGGCATCAACCGCCTGTTCGGTATGCCGCGCATGCTGGCGTTGCACGCTCTGATTGATGAATCGCTGCAACTTTTGATGGAACCTAAACCTGGAGAGACCGATGAATAAACCTCAAGTACCCGGCAATCGCCCGGTCGCCGTGTGGCTGGTTTTGCTGGCCGCGGGCGGCACTTTTGCGCTGACCATGGGCGTGCGTCAGACCATGGGGCTGTTTCTGTCGGCACTCAACACTTCGACCGCGCTGGGCATCGGCAGCATCAGTCTGGCCTTCGCGTTCGGCCAGCTTTGGTGGGGTTTGACACAACCATTTGCTGGCGCCATGGCGGATCGCGTTGGCACCGGGCGTGTGATTTTTATCGGCTTGCTGCTGGTAGCTATTGGCACCATCATCACGCCACTCATGACCAGCACGATGGGCCTGATTTTTGCCATCGGCGTGCTTGCCGCTGGGGGCGCTGGTATGGCCGGTCCTTCAGTTCTGATGGCCGCCAGTACGCGTCTGGTGCCGCCCGAGAAGCGTGGCTTCGCCACCGGCATCGTCAATGCGGGTGGGTCTTTCGGTCAGTTTGTCATGGCCCCCCTAGCTGTTGGCATGACCGCCGCAGTTGGCTGGGCCAGCGCCATGCAGTGGCTGGGTGCGCTGTTGCTGCTGGCGTTACCGGCCGTGTATGTACTCAAGGGCAATTCGAAGGCCCTGGCGGCGCAGGCCGCGGCCGCCTCCGGCATCAGACCACTCAGTGCCCGCCAGGCCATCGTGCAGGCGCTCGCCACACCCAGCTACTGTTATTTGGGTCTCGGCTTTCTGGTATGTGGATTTCACGTCGCTTTCCTGGCGACGCATCTGCCGGGTGTGGTGGCTGCCTGTGGCTTACCAGCCGAAATTGGCGGCTGGGCGCTGGCCATGATCGGACTGTTCAATATTGTCGGCAGCCTCGCCATGGGGTGGGCAGTGGGTCGCTGGCGCATGAAGTCGCTGCTCTCCCTGCTGTATGCGACGCGCGGCGTGGCGGTGTTGATCTTCCTGCTGGCGCCGAAGACTCCGACTGTGATGCTGATCTTTGCTGCCGTCATGGGCGTAACTTTTTTGTCGACAGTGCCGCCAACGGTGGGGCTGGTTGCCAAAATGTTCGGCACTTCCAATATGGCCATGTTGTTCGGCATCGTGATGCTGGCGCATCAGATCGGCGGGTTTTTTGGTGCGTTTCTTGGCGGCTTTGTATTTCAGGCTACTGGCAACTATGACTTGGTCTGGTACATCGACATCATGCTGGCGGCCGGTGCCGCGCTGGTGAACCTGCCAATTCGCGAAGCGCGTCTGACGCGCGGTGCCAGGGTAGAGGCCTGAGGCATTCCTATCGCCCGATCGGGGTGTGCCGGTGGCCGGCCGCTAACGAACCATAGGCACATAAAAAAAGGGCTGATCTTGCGACCAGCCCTTAAGGGATCCCTGAACCTGTAGGTTTCGAAAGGACCCGAGGAGACAACCTGTAGAAACTAACTGTCTCTAAAAAGTTCAACTTGGCTCAAGTATCTCAGGGTTTCCCCTGAATTTATAGAGTCAAAGCCTCAAAAAAGAGAATTAATTAACGCTTTTTCGCGATTGGTTTGGCGGCGTCTGCAGCGGTTGCAGCAACTGCATTGAAGTTGGACTGTGCAACGTCGGTCGCTTGCTTGACGGCTTTCTGCACCGATTCCAGCGCGTTGCTGGCTGCGGCCACGGCACTCTTCAAAACCGCAACAGCAGCTTCCGAACCGGCTGGTGCGTTTTTGGCAGCGTTGTCCACCAGGCCCATGAATTTTTTCTGTGCGTCAGCAGCTTGACCTTCAAAGGTCTTGCTCAGCTCAGCGCCGGAGCCGGAAGCGATGTCATACAGGTGACGGCTATAGGCAGCGGTTTTTTCTGCCAGGGGCTGGAACACGCCAGATTGCAGGGCCATCAGTTCCTGCGCGTCTTTCACGCTCATCAGGGCCTTGGCGTGCTCGCCGGATTCAGCCAACGCAGCCTTCGAGGCGGTCAGGTTCAGCTCGACAATTTTTTCAACGCCTTCAAAAGCTTTGGAGGTCAGACCCAAAAGGATTTCGACGTTTGCTTTGTTGGAAGCCAGGATTTGTTCGACGGTCAGCATGTAAATATCTCCAATAAGAGTGAGAAAAAAGGTATCTGCGCCGAAACCCGGCTTTTGCTCGGTTTATGTTGCAGTGCAGCATGGTTCGAATTATAGGTCTGTCATGAACTCTTGCAAGCAATATTTGCTGCAATGCAACATATTAGACGCTGAATTCTAGAAATATGGGATTTCACGCTTTCGACACAATACCGGTGTGTCAAAACCAAAGCCATATTCAAAGTTAAAGAGTAAGTTCGACGCACTGGCAAAATGAGACATCATGAGCGATACCCAATCTGAAAAACCCCAGGCCGAACCCCGTAGCGCTTACAAGGTGTTTCGTAGCCTTGGCACGCGCTGGATGGACAATGATGCCTACGGTCACGTCAACAACGTGGTCTATTACAGCTGGTTCGATACGGCAGTGAATGCCTACCTCATAGAGTGTGGTGTGCTCGACATCCAGCATGGCGGAACCATTGGCCTGGTGATCGAAACGCAGTGCAACTATTTTTCACCGTTGGCATTTCCGCAAGCGGTAGACGCCGGGATTCGTGTCGCCCGGCTGGGTTTCAGCAGCGTGCGCTATGAGGTTGGCGTGTTTGCAAGCGGTACGCCGCTGACGGCGGCCAAGGGCCACTTTATTCATGTCTACGTTGACAAAATAAATCGGCGTCCGGTGCCTTTGCCGTTAAAGCTCAAAGCTGTTCTGGAAACACTGGTATGACGCAAAACATCACGGTCGCGGCGCCTGGACGGGGTTGGCACGCTACTGCCAAAGAGGCGGGCAATGGTTTGTCCGAAATCATTTTGAAGTCTCGCGGTGCCGCCTCGGATCACAAGCTGGTCGGCGTGACTTGACGGCAGTGATCCCTGTGATTCTCTCGATCCAATGAGTTTTTTTGCTGTCCAGTGCCTGAACGGCCTGAGTTACGCCACCACCCTGTTCTTGATGGCGGCGGGCTTGACGCTGATCTTTGGCGTGACCCGCATTGTGAATTTTGCCCATGGCAGTTTTTTCATGCTGGGTGCGCTATTCACCGCGCATTGGGTGACCATTTGGTATCCGGCCTGGGGCCAGAGTGCAGGGCTTTATACGCTTGCCATGCTGATGGGGGCGGTGTGCGCCGGACTGGCCGGTACGCTGGCCGAATTTGTTTTGCTAAGGCGACTGTATGGGGCACCCGAGTTGTATCAACTGGTCGCTACCTTCGGCTTGTCGCTTGCGCTGCACGATGCGATGCGCTGGGGCTTTGGACCGGATGAGGTTTTTGCACCGCGCTTTCCTGGTCTCAAAGGTTCAGTCGAGTTGTGGGGAGCGTATTTTCCGCAATATCAACTGCTCACGATTGCGTTGGGACCTATCGTCTGGCTTGCCCTGCACCTGTTGCTGCATCGCACGCTGGTGGGCCAACGTTTGCAGGCGGCGACGCAGGATCGAACCATGCTCAGTGCTTTGGGCGTCAACACCAAGCCCTTGATGCTAGGGGCGGTGGTATTGGGTTGCTGCTTGGCCGGTCTGGGTGGTGCACTGCAATTGCCGCGTGAACCGGCCACCCTGCAGATGGACGTGACCGTGGTAGTAGAAACTTTTGTGGTGGTGGTGACTGGTGGATTGGGCAGCATTGCCGGTGCTTTTTATGCGGCGCTGCTGATTGGCCTGATACACGCTTTGGGGATCACCTTCTTTCCGCAGGCAACCCTGGTGCTGGTGTTTTTGACTATGGCAGGGGTGCTGGTGTTGCGCCCGATGGGCTTGCTGGGCAAACCGTTGCAGGTAGCCCCCAACCTGATCGCGCAAAAATTCATTTTGTACCCGGCCGGGCGCCCTTGGACCGTCATCACATTCATGGCGCTGGGCATGGCCCTGGGTGCCGCCGGATTGGCCGGTACTTATTGGCAATCGCTGGCAGCTGACGCTCTGATATTAATGATTTTTGGCGTCAGCCTGCAAGCCATGATGGCGCTGGGTGGGCTTGTCAGCTTTGGGCATGCGGCTTTTTTTGCGCTGGGCGCTTATGGCACGGCGCTTTCGCACATCGCCTGGGGCTTGACGCTGCCGTCTGCGTTGCTGGTGGGTTGCGTTTTGTCAGTGGCCGTGGCCGCGGTCTTTGGCGCGTTGGTGGTGCGCAGCGGCGGTGTCTATCTGGCGATGTTATCGCTGGCGCTGGCGCAGGTGGTGTGGGCAGTTGCAACGCAGTGGACTGGACTGACAGGAGGAGACAACGGCGTTATAGGACTGAACCTGGTATCTGACGATATGCGTACCGTGTTCCACATTTTCTTGCTGGGACTGACCTTGCTCTGCGTTTGGGCACTGGGTCAACTCAGCCGCTCCCCCTTCGGCGCCGCTTTGCAGGCGCTGCGTGATGCCCCTGTTCGCGCTGCCGCTAGCGGTCTGTCGGTGGGCTGGCTCAAGTATCGGATTTTTGTCCAGAGCGCCGCACTGGCAGCTTTGGCCGGTGGCTTGTTTGCGGCGCACAAGGGTGCCGTATTTCCGTCGGTGGCCAGCGTATCGACTTCACTGGATGCCTTGCTGGTCATCCTGCTGGGCGGAATGCACCAATTGTGGGGTGTGCTGGCGGGCAGCGCCGTGTTGCTGTGGGCCGGTGCCGAGCTGGGTCGCGGCTTTGATTACTGGCGTGGTGCGCTGGGCTTGTTGGTGATGCTGATCATGGTGTTGTCACCGTCCGGTCTGCTCGGGCTGGTCAAGGGGTGGAAATCGTCATGACACTGCAAGTGCGCAACCTGGTCAAGCTCTTTGACGGCGTGCCGGCCGTTAGGGACGTCAGCTTTGAGATCGGTGTCGGCGAATGTGTCGCCCTGATCGGTCCCAACGGCGCCGGCAAGTCCACCACATTTGCCTGTATCGCCGGACAACAAAGTCCAAGCCTTGGTGAGGTGCTGTGGGCCGGAAAACGCATCGACTGCTTGAGTCCAGCACAAAGACTGCGCCTGGGTGTGGCGCGCACTTTTCAAGTGGCGCAGACCTTTGAAGCTTTGACTGTTTTGCAGAACGTGCAACTGCTGCTGCAGGCGCCACTCGGGCTTGCGGCATGGAAGGTTCTCGACCACGTGCAGATCGAAGCGGCACGGGCGTTGCTGGATCGGGTCGGCTTGCAGAATCTTGCCGCTGCCGATGTGCGGAGCTTGCCGTATGGTGCCAAGAAGCGTCTGGAGTTGGCGCTGGCGCTTGCCGGCATCAGGGCCGCCCAGCCAGATTCGGGCGCACGTCTGCTGCTGCTGGATGAACCGGCCGCCGGTCTGGCTGGGAACGAGCGCGCGTCCTTGATGGCTTTGGTGAAGTCACTGGCCAATGAAGTGCATCACAAAACAGGCGCCAATGACTTTGGCGGCGGCGTCGCCGTGCTCTACACCGAACACAATATGGATGCTGTTTTCGGTGTGGCGGACCGGGTGCTGGTTTTGATCGAGGGGCAGCTCGTGGCGCAGGGTTCAGCCAGCGAGGTTGCCCAAAACGAGCTGGTTCGTACGCGCTATCTGGGGCGAGCCGGCCACGCCGCTTTGTCCGGTCACGGCGCTGGCGAAGGGCACTGATGTCGTTACCCATGCTGTCAATTCAGAACCTCAACGTCTGGTACGGCGCAGCGCAAGCTTTGTTCGACGTTTCTATTCAGGTAGCACCCGGTGAACTGGTGGTGCTGCAAGGACTCAATGGCGCTGGCAAGTCCACCTTGCTGCAAGCCATCATGGGCCTGGCCCCGCGTGTCACAGGCGCCATCAGCTATGAAAACAGGAACATCCAGGATTGGCAGCCGCACCAAAGGGCGCAGGCTGGATTGGGCTATGTGGCAGAAGACCGTCGCCTTTTTACCGGCTTGAGCGTGCAGGCCAATCTCAGGTTGGCAGCGCGGGGTGATGTCGACGCCAAACAGGCGCTGGTCTGGCGATTGTTTCCGGTGCTGCAAACCATGTTGCGTCGCCGCGCTGGCCAGATGAGTGGCGGTGAGCAGCAAATGCTGGCGATTGCGCGCACCCTCATGACTTCACCCAGGATGCTGTTGCTGGACGAACCCTGCGAAGGCATCGCGCCGGTGCTGGTGGAAAACATTGTTGCGGCGCTGCTGACGCTCAAGGCACAGGGCATGTCGATGCTGGTAGCCGAGCAAAACAATATTCTGACCGAGCGTGCAGACAGGGTTTTCACTTTGGTGGCGGGTCAACTGACCGCCTAAAATGTGGACCACAGATGTTGCCCATTTTGTCGCGCCGTGGTCTGTCCATTGAGCGGTTAAAGTCCACCCATGATCATCACCAGTCTGCTTGATACCGACCTCTACAAGTTCACCATGATGCAGGTGGTATTGCACCAGTTCCCCGGTGCGCAGGTGGAGTACAAATTCAAGTGCCGCAACCCGGGCATCGACCCGAAAACCGGCCAGGCCAGGCATCAACTTGCCGCCCACGTGAGCGAAATCCGCGATGAAATCCGCTCTCTTTGCAATCTGCATTTTCAGGACGCTGAACTGAGCTTCCTGCAATCATGGCGCTTCATCAAGAGCGACTTTGTTGATTTTTTGGGCTTGTTCAAGCTCAACGAAAAATACATCTCTGTCGCAGCCTTGCCTTCTGGTGAGATCGACATCACGATTCGCGGTCCGTGGCTGCACACCATTTTGTTTGAGATTCCGGTGCTGGCCATCGTTAACGAGGTGTATTTTCGCAACACGCAAAGGCTGCCGGACCTGCTGGAAGGGCGCAAGCGACTGGATGTCAAAATCAAGCAGTTGCGCTCGGCTGGCCTGAGTGATCTGAAAATTGCCGATTACGGCACGCGCCGTCGGTTTTCAACAGCCTGGCATGAAGAAGTGCTGCGGGTGCTGTCGGCCTGTCTGGGTACCGGCCAGAGCCCCGGCAATGCCAGTGGCACGGCCGGTCAGTTGGCGGGTACCAGCAATGTGCTGTTTGCCATGAAGCTGGGCCTTACACCGCTGGGCACCATGGCGCATGAGTATTTGCAGGCGTGTCAGGCGCTCGGGCCGCGTCTGCGCGACAGCCAGACCTATGCCTTCGAGTCCTGGGCCAAGGAATATCGCGGGGATCTGGGCATTGCCTTGAGCGACGTCTATGGCATGAGCGCTTTTCTGCGTGATTTCGACATGTTCTTCTGCAAGCTGTTTGACGGCGCCCGACACGACAGTGGCGACCCGTTCCAGTGGGGCGAGCGCATGCTCGATCACTATCACCATAACCGGGTCGATCCGCGCACCAAGACCTTGATTTTCAGTGATGGGCTGACCGTGCCGCGCACCATCGAGTTGTACCAGCAGTTCAAGGGGCGTTGCCAACTCGCTTTTGGTATTGGTACTGACCTGACCAACGACCTCGGTTACGAGCCTTTGCAAAACGTCATCAAAATGGTGCGTTGCAATGGTCAACCAGTTGCCAAATTGTCTGACTCGCCGGCCAAGGATATGTGCGAGGATGAAAAGTACCTGGCCTACTTGCGCCAGGTTTTTGACATTTCGCAGCCCGGATGATCCAACTCACTTTTTGGCCTGACCATTCACCACCAAGGTATTACACATGTTGACTGCCGTTTCCATTGTCTTTGTGCTCTCGTATTTGGCGATCGCACTGGAGCACCCGCTCAAAATCAGCAAGTCGGCTTCCGCGCTGATGGCGGCAGGCTGGTTGTGGACGATTTATGCCATGGCCAGTGGTGACGTCAATCAGGTCGATGCGGACCTCAGCCGGTCGCTGATGGGCACCGCGCAAATCGTTTTCTTTTTGATGGGCGCCATGACCATTGTCGAGGTGGTGGATGCGCATGAGGGATTTGAAGCGATCACTTCACGCATCAAAACCACGCGACTGTCCACTTTGATGTGGATGGTGGGCTTCGTGACTTTCTTCCTGAGCTCCATCCTGGACAACCTGACCACCACCATTGTCATGGTTTCATTGATGAAAAAGCTGCTTCATCAGCGTGATGACCGCCTGTTCTTTGCCGGCATCATTGTCATTGCCGCCAATGCTGGTGGTGCCTGGACGCCGATTGGCGACGTCACCACCACCATGCTGTGGATTGGGAACCAGATCACCACCCTGTCGATCATGAAGAGTGTGTTCCTGGCCTCGCTGGTTAATTTGCTGGTGCCACTGGCGGTGACCAGCTACCTTCTTGGCGCCCGACCGGTGGTCGCGCCGCCACGCAAAAATGGTGGAGAGTTGCATCATTCGTCGGCGTTTGAGCGCAACCTGATGCTCTTTTTGGGACTGTCCATTCTGGTCGGCGTGCCGGTCTTCAAGACCGTGACACAGCTGCCACCCTTCATGGGTATTTTGTTTGGCCTGGGCATGTTGTGGATGGTGGGCGACTTATTGCATCTGAAAAAGGCAGACAGTAAAAAAGAGCATTTAACGTTGGTGCATGCCTTGACCCGGATCGACATGAGTTCGATCATCTTCTTCATCGGCATCCTGTTGGCCGTGGCGGCGCTCGAACACACCCACATTCTGACCCTGCTGGCCCAATGGCTCGACCAGACGGTTGGGCGCCTGGACGTCATTGTCATGATCATCGGACTGGCCAGCGCGGTGGTCGACAACGTGCCGCTGGTAGCCGCCTCCATGGGCATGTACACGCTGGCGCAATATCCGACCGACAGTTTTTTGTGGGAGTTCATCGCCTACTGCGCTGGCACCGGTGGCTCCATCCTGATCATTGGCTCGGCCGCCGGCGTGGCGGCCATGGGCCTGGAGAAGATTGATTTTTTCTGGTACATGCGCAAGATCGGCGGGCTGGCACTGCTGGGCTATCTGGCTGGCGCGCTGGTCTACATTGGCCAGTACCGGCTGTTCCACTGAAGCTCTGATTACTTTCAAAAAATATGCTGCCAAAAATTCTTGTCGCGCGCGCCATCTTCCCGGAGGTGTTGGCCAAATTGGCGCAGCACTTTGAGGTCGAGTCAAATCAGTCGGACGAACTCTGGAGTGCCGCCGAGCTGATTGTCAGATTGCAAGGCAAGCAGGGTATCTTCACCACCGGCGGTGAGCGAATTGATGCGGCGCTACTGACGGCCTGTCCGCAATTGAAGATCTGCGCCAACATGGCTGTCGGCTACAACAATTTTGATCTCGACGCCATGACTGCCGCAGGGATACTGGGCACCAACGCGCCGGACGTGCTGACCGAGACCACGGCCGACTTCGGTTTTGCCCTCTTGATGTCGACCGCGCGTCGCATGGCGGAAGCCGAACACTTTTTGCGCGCCGGTCTTTGGACGCGCTGGCGCTATGACATGTTTGCCGGCTCTGACATTCATGGCGCCACGCTCGGAATTCTGGGAATGGGGCGCATCGGTCAAGGCATTGCCCGGCGCGGCGCTTTTGGCTTTGGCATGAAAGTGAATTATCACAACCGCACCCGTCTTGACGCTGCTATTGAAGACCGGTGCCAGGCAAGCTATGTCAGCAAGGAAGAACTGCTCCGAACGGCCGACCACCTGGTGCTGGTGCTGCCCTACTCTGCGGCGTCTCACCACGCCATTGGCGCCGCCGAGTTGGCCCAGATGAAGCCCAGCGCCACGCTGGTCAACATCGCGCGCGGTGGCATTGTCGACGACAGCGCGCTGGCCGCAGCGCTGCGCAACAAGACCATTGCCGCCGCCGGCCTGGACGTGTTTGAAGGCGAGCCCAAAGTGCATCCGGAGCTATTGACCCTGCCCAACGTGGTGTTGACGCCGCACATCGCCAGCGCTACGCTGCCGACTCGACTGGCAATGGCCAATCTGGCAGCCGACAACCTGATTGGCTACCTGATCAGGAACCGCCCGGTGACACCCTTGAATCCCGCTGTGCTTGCATGAAAGCAAGCGTCAGGTGAGGTCTTTACCTACTCACTGCGAGCCCTATCGAAACCATTGACGACTATTTTAGTTTGGCTTTCGGCCGCCGCTAAGATGGAAGGATCAGGTCGACTTCATGACGAACGCAGCGCTTCACAACCAAACCGAATTCAGGCTCTTGCGCTACTTTGCCAGTGCCAGCTTGATATTTTTCGTGCTGGTCGCAGTTTTGCTCGGATATATCTTTCGTACCATGATCGTTGACGGAATCGTAAAAGGGTATGAGGTTCAGCATGCCAATCACGCGCAACTCCTTGCCAACGAGATGTGGGACGACGCCTTCGGACCGCTCGCGTTGGCGGTAGTCGGCAAGTCTGCCGCACAGGTGCGGGAGCTACCGCAAATCCCCGTGATACACGAGAAAGTGCTGATGCTCCTGAAAGGCAGCAAGATTTTCAAAATCAAGGTTTATGACTTGAGGGGTTTGACGATCTACTCAACCGAACCCAGGCAGATTGGCGAGGACAAGAGCAGCAATGGCGGAGTCATCAATGCCTTGCGCGGTTTGAGCAGCTCTGCACTTGTGCATGGGAATTTGATCAGCGCCTTCGAGGGTGAACTGCAGAACCGCGATTTGGTGGAAACCTATGTTCCGCGTCTCGACCCCACGTCCCACAAGGCGCTTGGCGTCTTCGAGATTTATGGCGATGCGACTTCGGTGCTGGAGGAAGTTGGCTTGCGACAGCGCTATGTGATGTTTGCTGTAGTTGCTATGCTGGCCATGCTCTATCTCGCCTTATTCATTATCGTCAGACGAGCCCAAAACTTTATTTCCCAGCAGAACCAGCAACGAAAAGAAGCGCAACAAGCCCTGATCGCGAGTGAGGAGCGCTGGAAGTTCGCGCTGGAGGGCGCCGGTGATGGTGTTTGGGACCGAAACCTGCAGACCGGAGAGGTCGTGGTTTCCAAACGCTACGCGGAAATCTATGGTTTCAGCGAGGACGACCTGGCAAATCAAAAGGAAACCTGGGCGCAACGTGTTCACCCCGATGATCTGGCACGGATAGAGGCAGACCGTGAAGCTTATCTGCAGGGTGAGAAAAATAGCTATGCCAACGAGCGGCGCATGCAGTGCAAGGATGGCAGCTGGAAGTGGATACTCTCACGTGGCATGGTGGTGGCACGCGATGCACAGGGAAAACCTTTGCGCATGATAGGCACGCACACGGACGTCTCCGAGAGAAAGGCGATGGAGGAACGGCTGCAGCAGTTAGCGCATTTTGACGTGCTTACCGGCCTGCCCAATCGGACTTTGTTCTCGGATCGACTGCGCCTGTCATTGGCAGCTGCGCGGCGATCAAGAAAGTGTATGGCACTTATTTTCGTTGATCTCGATGATTTCAAACCGGTCAATGATGGATTTGGACATCATGTGGGCGACCGACTTTTGCAGGATGTGGCGCAGCGACTGTTAGCCTGCGTGCGGCGCGAATCAGACACTGTTGCTCGCATGGGGGGTGACGAATTTGTCGTGATGTTGTCGGAAATTGAAGTGCTTCAGGATGCGTTGACCGTTGCCAACAACATTCTGCAAGCTCTGAGGCAGACTTTCCAAATTGGGCCCAACATCTTCCGCATTTCATGCAGCATGGGCATTGCCACTTATCCGGAGCACGGTAAGGATAAAAACAGTCTTCTAAAGGCCGCCGATGCTGCCATGTACCGCGCCAAGGAACTTGGCCGCAATCGGTTCGAGGTGGCGCAGGTCATGGAACCCGCGGCTAACTGACTGCCACCTTCAAGAGGGTGGCAATCAGGCCATCACTTTTTATTTTTATCTATCGAATCCTGCATCGCTTTCATCGGATCGTCATCACTTTGTTTTTCATTTGCAACTGGTGCAAGCTCACCCATCACAGGGTCGGATGCCGCGGCTGCGGGGGCTTCGACTTGGACTTCCAGCACCACATTTTTCAGATCAACCTTTTCGGTCTTGTCCAGTCCACTTGACACAATGCCGGGGAAGGCAATGATCAAGGCCACCATGATGATCTGGATCAACACAAATGGCACGGCGCCCCAGTAAATCTGCATGGTGGTAACTGGCTGGATCAGCTTCTTGGTCAGCTTGTCGCTGTATTCCCGACTTGGCGCCACGCTGCGCAAATAAAACAAGGCAAAGCCAAAGGGCGGGTGCATGAACGAAGTCTGCATATTGACGCCTAGCAGCACGCCAAACCAGATCAGGTCGATGCCAATCTTCTCGGCCACCGGTGCCAGCAGCGGAACGACGATGAACGAGAGTTCAAAGAAGTCCAGGAAAAAGGCCAGGAAGAAAATCAGCAGGTTGACAACGATCAGGAAGCCGACCTGTCCACCGGGTACCGAGGTCAGCAAGTGCTCCACCCACCTGGCGCCGTCGACCCCCTGGAACACCAGACTGAAGACAGTGGAGCCGACCAGAATGAAGACCACAAAGCTCGACAGTTTGGTGGTGGATGTCAGCGCCTGCTTAAGCAATTTCATGCTCAGTCGGCCGCGGCTCATGGCCATGATCAAAGCGCCCATGGCACCCATGGCGCCGCCCTCCGTCGGCGTCGCCACACCCAGGAAAATCGTGCCCAACACCAGAAAGATCAACAGCAGCGGTGGAATAAGCACAAAGGTGACGCGCTCGGCCATGCGAGACAGCAGACCCAGGCGGGTAACTTTGTTAATCAACGCGATGACGAATGCCAGTATCACGCCGGCGCACAGGGACACCACGATGGTTTCATCGGTTGCCACCGTCAGCACGACTTCCCCGGTGATCCAACTCGTCACCCGCGCATAGTTCTGTCCGAGGGTTACCGCCAAAGCGGTTGCCAAAATAGTCAGCAGTGCCAGCGAGCGCAGGCCGCTTTGACCATTTTCTTCGCGGATCGTGCGCGCCTCAATCGGCAACGCCGGAACCCAGGCCGGACGAATGAAAGTCAGCAAGATGACATAAGCAATATAGAGACCGGTCAGGGCAAAACCAGGGATGAAGGCACCCTTGTACATTTCACCGACGCTGCGACCCAGTTGATCTGCCAGAATGATCAACACCAGCGAAGGCGGAATGATCTGGGCCAGCGTGCCGGATGCGGCGATCACGCCCGAAGCAACACGGCGGTCGTAGCCATAGCGCAACATGATGGGCAGCGAAATCAGGCCCATTGAGATCACCGAGGCAGCCACCACGCCGGTGGTTGCGGCCAGCAGGGCACCGACAAAAATCACTGCAAACGCCAGACCACCGCGCAGTGGACCAAACAGTTGGCCAATGGTGTCGAGTAAATCCTCGGCCATGCCGCTGCGCTCCAGTATTAGACCCATCAGTGTGAAGAAGGGAATCGCCAGCAGCGTGTCGTTTTTCATGATGCCGAAGATGCGCAGCGGCAGCGCTTGCAACAGGGCCTCGGGCAAGACGCCCAGTTCGACACCGATGAAGCCAAAAAACAGGCCACAAGCGCCCAGGCTGAAAGCTACTGGAAAGCCAATCAGCAGGAAAACAATGAGTCCCCCGAACATGATGGGGGCAATGTTGTTGATCAGAAATTGCATGTGTGTCTCCGGGTTCAGGCAGTGTTCGCCTTGGCGGCTTTTTCTTCCGCCAGCTTTTGAATCGCTTCGGCCAACTCTTCTTCTGCCGTCTTCTCGATCTTTTTATGCGTCGGATCTTCGATCAGCCCCTGAAGAAAGGCCAGTCGCTTGATCAACTCCGACAGACCCTGCAGCAGCAGCAGCCCAAAGCCCAGCGGCATCATGGCGTAGACCGGCCAGAGAATCAGCCCGCCGGCATTGGACGACACCTCTTCCGAGTGATAGCCCTTGAGGAAAAAAGGCACGCCGAACCACAAAATGGCGGCGCAAAATGGCAACAGAAAAAAGGTAAAGCCGAAGACATCGATCCAGATTTGTGCGCGCTTGGACCAGCGACTGTAAATGACGTCAATCTTGACATGTTCTCCGTTGAGCAAGGTGTAGGCCGATGCCAGCAAGAACGAGGCTGCAAACAAGTACCACTGCACTTCCAGATAGGCGTTGGAACTGACATTGAACGCCTTGCGCACGGCGGCGTTGAGGGCGCTGATCATGGCCGACGCCAAAATCAGCCAGATCACATATTTGCCGATTTGGCCATTCAGCCAGTCCACGGCTCTTGAAAGTTTTAGAAGCACTTGCATGGGGTCTCCATCATGAGAAAACAATTAATACCTTGGCTGCTGCAATCCGGAACGCAACGCAGCAGCCAACGACTTCCAGCGCTAGAGCGTAACGTGTTGTGACTGCAAAAATCCCGACAGGATGATGTTTTTTTAAACAAGGGTAAATACTGATAAATGACTCAAGGGCCGTGTCATTGGCAAAGGACGGTCGCAGCAATAATCCGGACACTGCATCATGCCCTTCGCACAGTCCCTCATCGACTCGCCCACCATGCGCCGCGCTGGACGCGACCTTTTGTCGGTCGCGTTGATGGACGCGCGCAACCATACGTTGCACTTGATGGGAAAGTATGAATTGGCCTTGGCATCATCGGATTTTAAGGTGCCATGCGCGCCCGACCTCAACCCACCTTTGTGGGAGTTGGGTCACATCGGCTGGTTCCAGGACTGGTGGCTGTGCCGTCACCTGCAGCGCCAGTTGGGACGCGCCTGCGAACCTATGGCCAGCCGCTTGGCGTCGATCGAGCCGAACGCTGACCGCTGGTGGGATTCATCCCAGAGTGCGCATGCTGCCCGTTGGGCACTGGACCTGCCCAACGTGACCGACATTAAGTCCTATTTGCTGGAGACGCTGGAGTCCACCCTGGAGTTGTTGGAAAAGTCATCCGACGAGGAGGATGCCTTGTATTTTTACCGCTTGGCGCTGTTTCATGAAGATATGCACGGCGAGGCTTTGATTGTCATGGCCCAGGCACTCGCCTTGCCCTTGGGTTTAAGCATGCCGGGTCCGGTGCCGGCGCGAGATCCCTTGCTGTTTTCGGCCACGCGTTGCCGTTTGGGCAGCGTTGGGCGTGGTGAATTCTCGTTTGACAACGAGCGTTTGTGCCATGAGGTGTCGGTGCCCTCGTTCGAGATTGATGCCCAGGTGGTGAGCTGGGCGCAGTATGTCGAGTTTGTGGATGACGGTGGCTACGATCGCTCTGAGTTGTGGCAGACACCGGGTTGGCAATGGCTGCAGGACCAGGCGGCAAAGGCGGGCCGTCGCGGGCCGCGCTACGTTGATCAGATCGGCGTCGCCAGTGGCGCGGTGCTGCAAGACCGTTTTGGCACTGCCCGGCGCATGCTGGGGGGCCAGCCGGTCATGCACGTGAGCTGGTGGGAGGCGGATGCCTGGTGTCGCTGGGCCGGCCGTCGCTTGCCGGCCGAGGTTGAATGGGAGGTTGCGGCCCACGATGGCGCCAGACGTGGTTTTCGCTGGGGTGATGTGTGGGAATGGACCGGCACCACTTTTGGCGCCTATCCCGGGTTTTCGGCGGATCCGCAGCTCGATTACTCAGAGCGTTCGTTTGGCACGCACAAGGTGTTGCGCGGTGCGTCGTTTGCCACCCGTGCCCGCATGAAGCACCCGAAATTCCGCAACTTTTACCGACCCGAGCGTGACGATATCTTTGTCGGGTTCCGGTCTTGTGCACTTTAAACCGGCTGCAGGTTCAACTCTGCCATTTCTGCTTCGTTGAACACCCGGGAGCGCGTGTGAAACGCCTTGCCCTCAGGACCTTCCAGCGAGAAAGTGCCGCCGTGACCTTCAATCACGTCGATGATGAGTTGGGTGTGCTTCCAGTACTCGTATTGCGACTTGCCGATATAAAACGGACAGCCACCAATTTCACCCAGATAAACATCACCGGCCCCCATCGTGATTTCACCCGGCAGATAGCAGTTGGCAGCGCTGTTGTCGCAGCAGCCGCCGGACTGGTGGAACATCAGCTTATCGCCGTGCTTGGTTTTCAGAAAGGCAATCAGTTCCAATGCAGCTGGTGTCGCAATGACTTTGTCGACCATGCTTGTCTCCAGAAAAAATGGCGCACCGTGGTGTAGCGCTTGAGGTAGTCGGTTGGGGCGACCCCCGATTTCTGGTACTCCAGTATGAGGGGGTGACCCAGTCGGCTGCCTCGCTGTGCAGCTTGGCAACCGGTTGTTGGGCTGTGATCCCCTTATCTGATCAGAAAAAACCGAGCTTGCTTTCGCTGTAGCTTACCAACAGATTCTTGGTTTGCTGGTAGTGGTCGAGCATGACCTTGTGGGTTTCACGGCCAATGCCCGATTCCTTGTAGCCACCGAAAGCCGCGTGGGCCGGGTAGGCGTGGTAGCAGTTGGTCCAGACGCGCCCGGCCTTGATGGCGCGACCCATGCGATAAGCCACATTGCCATTGCGGCTCCAGACACCGGCACCCAGACCGTACAGCGTATCGTTGGCAATCGCCAGCGCTTCGGCCTCATCCTTGAAGGTGGTCACAGCCAGCACCGGGCCGAAGATCTCTTCCTGGAAGATGCGCATCTTGTTATTGCCCTTGAACAGCGTGGGCTGCACGTAGTAGCCGCCGGCCAGGTCGCCAGCCTGATGTGACTGTGCCCCACCAATCAGCACTTGTGCGCCTTCTTGCTTGCCCAGGTCCAGGTAGGACAGGATCTTGGTCAACTGCTCTTTGGAGGCCTGGGCACCAATCATCGTGTTGGTGTCCAGCGGATTGCCCTGTACGATGGCTGCCACGCGCTTCAGGACGCGTTCCATAAACTTGTCGTAGATCGACTCCTGAATCAACGCGCGCGACGGGCAGGTGCAGACCTCGCCCTGATTGAAGGCAAACAGAACCAAGCCTTCGATCGCCTTGTCCAGAAAACCGTCGTCCTTATCCATGATGTCGGCGAAGAACACATTGGGCGACTTGCCGCCGAGCTCCAGCGTGGCCGGAATCAGGTTGTTGGCAGCGGCTTGCGCAATCACGCGACCGGTGGTGGTGGAGCCGGTAAAGGCAATCTTGGCAATGCGCTTGCTGGTGGCCAGCGGCAAGCCGGCTTCGCGGCCATATCCGTTGACAATGTTGAGCACGCCTGGCGGCAGCAAATCGGCAATCAGCTCGGCCAGGATCAAGATGCTGATCGGGGTCGATTCGGCTGGTTTCAAGACCACGCAGTTGCCCGCGCCCAAAGCAGGCGCGAGTTTCCAAGCGGCCATCAGGATCGGGAAGTTCCAGGGGATGATCTGCCCAACCACGCCCAGCGGCTCCTGAATGTGATATGCCACCGTGTTCTCGTCGATGTTGCTCAGCGCGCCTTCCTGCGCACGCACGCAGCCGGCAAAGTAGCGGAAATGGTCAACCGTCAGGGGAATGTCGGCGGCCATGGTTTCGCGGATCGGCTTGCCGTTGTCCACTGTCTCGGCGTAGGCCAGCAGTTCCAGGTTGGCCTCGATGCGGTCGGCAATCTTCAGCAGCACATTGGCGCGGCTGGCGGCATCGGTCTTGCCCCAGGCGTCGGCTGCAGCATGGGCAGCGTCAAGCGCCAGGTCAATGTCTTCGGCGGTGGAGCGTGCTGCCTGGGTGTAGACCTTGCCGCTGATGGGGGTGATGACGTCAAAGTACTGACCTTTGACCGGGGCGACAAATTTGCCACCGATGAAGTTGTTGTACTGGGCCTTGAAGGCAATCTTGGCACCTGCGGTGCCGGGGGCTGCATAAATCATTGTGTGTCCTCGTTGTGGGCAATTGTGAAAAGCTTTTCCCTTGCGGGCCTTGCCTTCTATCAAGACCCGTGCCAACCCCGAAAGCGTTCTCAAGAGCATTGATTTAACTTGGGATTTTGGTATATCCCAAGAGTGAGCGATGGATTAGACAGAGCGTTGAAATGATCCAGAATTGGACACCTGTCACATAACGCAACAGTGCATCAGGCAGCGCTCTATGCAAGGCTCTTCATATCTCGGACAAGAGGCTCGCCGACCGAAACGACTGCAGATCAAGAGATGGGTTGAAACAGCAGTGTGAGCAGCAGCAACAAGGCGTAGAAGGCAATCTCGATGGTTTCGGTCATCGGCTGGATCCTGTGCCAGGCGCCATAAACGTGTACTGCAATCATGCTGATGGATACGAAGTACAAGACTTCGAAAATGGCTTGTTGCCTCTGCGAATAGAAGGCGCCCAGGAATCCCATGAGGTCAACACCGACGACGAACGCTCCCAGGCAGCGGCCAAAATAAACTGCAAGATCAGTGTCCCCGGGAATCTTCCATTGCATCAAACGGGCCCAGGTCAGTGGCACCAGCAGAAGCGGCAGTGCAAAGACCAGGCTAGTGATGCTGGCCAGGACCAGCAGGTAGAGCTGGCTGTGTGATGAATACATTCCAATCATGCGGTACTCCTTGCGTCAGTTGATCTCTCTTGGCATGGTGCGATCTGGCCGGCCAGCAGTTGCGGGTGCTGGCCCATCAGCGATTCATGCAACTTTTGAACCGAGAGGTCCTCGATGCTGCGTGGATGCGCCAGATCAACAGGAAGGTCCAGGATCACACGCGATGGTTGGCCCGACAGGAACAAGATCCGGTCGGCCAGACTGATCGCTTCGCGCAAGCTGTGGGTGACGAACAGCACGGTTGGGTGCGTGCGCTGCCACAGGCCCTGCAAGAGGACCCTGAGCTGGTCGGCGGTTGGCGCATCGAGCGACTGAAACGGCTCATCCATCAGCAGCAAGTTCGGCTCCACGATGAAAGCGCGCAGCAGTGCAACGCGGCGCTGCATACCGCCCGAGAGCTGACCCGGGAACAGCGTGGCGCAGCCAGTCAGGCCGACCTGGACTAACAAATCGGGCAGGGGTGTGGCTCGATGCGCGCGCTGTTTTGGTGTCAGTACCAGTTCCAGATTCTGTTGTACCGTCAGCCACGGTAGCAGTCGCGGTTCCTGAAACATGAAGCTGGTGCGCGGACTGGCGCGACGTTCCTGCCCCGAATGAAAGTCGATGCTGCCCTGCATTTCCTGATCGAGTCCGGCGATCAGATTGAGCAGAGTGGTCTTGCCGGCGCCGGACGGGCCGACGATGGCAACAAGCTCGCCCGGTTGCGCGCTAAAGTGTAGTTGTTCGATCGCGCAGCAACCATTGGCATAAGTCTTATTGCGGATATCGACGCTCAGGATTGTCATGCACGCCACCGGTTCAGGTGCTTTTCCAGCGGACGCAGCAGCAGCGCCTCGACGCCGAAGATCACCAGCAAGAAAGCCAGCGTGTAGGCCAGGATGCCGGTGATGTCGAAGAAGTGGAAGTAATTGCCGATCTGAAAGCCGACCCCGTTGCTGCGCCCGAGCAGTTCCACCACCAGCACGATCTTCCAGATGATGGCCAGGCCGTTGCGCGCCGAACCGAACAGATAGGGTGTGAGTTGCGGCAGGTAGACCTTGAAGAAGGTGTCGCGCCGTGACAAACGATAGACCCGTGCCACCTGCAGCAGTTTCTTGTCCACTGCGCGCGCGCCTTCGCGCAAGCTGATGGCGACCATCGGGATCTTGTTCACTGTGACGGCGATCACCGCTGCTGTTTCGGTCAGGCCAAACCAGATGTAGCACAGGATGATGGTGACCAGCGCCGGGATGTTGAGCGCGAAAATCAGGAACGCATCGAGCAGGCGGTCCCAGCTATTCGAGTTGCCCATTAGGATGCCCAGGGCAACACCGAGTAGCATGGCGGCGCCAAAGCTGATCGCAACGCGGCCCAGCGTCACGCCCAAGTGCAGGAGCAGATCTCCGCTGTGCAGCTCCTGCCACAGCGCGGCGAGCACCGCGCTGGGTGGTGGCAGGGTCTTGCTCTGCACGGCGATGGCCAGCAATTGCCAGGCGCACAGCGTCAGCAAGATGGGCAGGACCCGTGCCCAGCGGCCTTGCGCGAACAGGGCGCCGAATTTCAGGATGCTTTGCATGCCGGAAGTGCGTAGCCGCTCCAGAAGGTGCCGGCGCTCAGGGTTCTGGACTTTCCGACCAGCTTTTCGCCGCCGGTGTCAGCCAGGATTTTGAAGGTGGCGGCCACCGCAGCCAAGCTGTTCTGATCAGTGCAGATTGGAATGCCAGCGCGAAAATTCGCACGCAAGACCTTGAACACAGCATCGTTTTCGGCGCGCATCTTCGGGCGTAACTGATCCCAGGGGGCATCGGAGCTGGCCAGAATCGCCTTCGCTTCATAGGAGGCCGCCATGAAGTCCTTCAATGCGGCGCTGTTGGCTGCAGCCCAGTCCTCCTTGAACACCCAGCCCAGCAGGGGAACGCGCTTCTCAATCCCGAGCCCCTTGAGAATTTCTGGCACGTCGATCAGGGCATGCATCCCCTGCACCTCCAGGCGCGCCGCGTAGTTCCAGTGGTTCAGCGCGGCATCGACCTGTCCGCGCAATACCAGTTCATTGAGGAGGGGCGGCGCGGCATAGGTCGGCTGGGCGAATTGGGTCAGGTCGACGCCGAGCTTGCGTTGTGCATAGGCGCGCAGCAACAACCAGGTCTTGTCAGACGGGCCACCGGCAACGCCGATCTTCTTGTCCTTCAGATCGGCCAGTTGCCGGATGCCGCTGTCGGCCTTGACCATGACCGCACCGACGGCGTCCGAAAAGGGCACGAAGCTGTACAGGCTGGACTCGGCGCGCTGGCGGCTGACCCAGATCCAGTCCGTCACCACCAAGTCCACCGCGCCACCTTGCAATGCGATGGTCGACGCGTCGCCGGATGCCAGCGGAACGATCTTCAGATCAATGCCGCGCTTCTTTGCCAGTTCACGGCTCTGGATCAGCGCGAGTTCCCAACTGACCGTTCCGAATTCCAGAACGCCCACGCGGAGCAAGGTCAAAGGCGTGTCACCTGCAGCCTGACCGCACAGGGGCAGCAGCACCAGCAAGAGGGCGCTGAGGATGCGAAGCAGGTAGGACGTGGGCAAGGCGCGGTTCCAGGAAGGATGTTGCTGGCGGTGGCTCAAGCCGATTTGATCAAGCCGCGCTGCGGGTCGTAGCCGACGGCGGCAACCAGGTAGAAGACGACAGTGCAGCCCACGACCACGGCCAGTGAGGTCGCTTCGATCTGGCCGTACAGGCTGAACCGCAGGGCTTCGATGGCGTGGGTAAACGGATTGAAGCGAGTCAGCAGGTAAATCCCCTGGGCACCGGACTCTTCCATTTTCCACAAGGGATAGAGTGCGGTGGAGAGGAAGAACATCGGGAAGATCACGAAGTTCATGGTACCGGCAAAGTTCTCGAGTTGCTTGATGTAGACCGACAGCATCAGACCGAAGGCCGACAGCATCAAGGCGCCGATCGCCAGCACCGGCAAGGCGATGGCGATCTGGCCAACACCGATCTCGATGCCGAACAGCATCGCCAACAGGAAGAAGGCCAGCGCCTGCAGCACCGATAGGAAGGTGGTGCCGAGCAGCTTGCAAGCCAACAGGTAGGCGCGCGGCAGGGGTGCGGTCAACAGCAGGCGCATGACGCCCATCTCGCGGTCGTAGACCATCGCCAGGGAAGACTGCATGCCGTTGAAAAGGCACACCATCATGGCCAGACCCGGCAGCATGTAGACCCGGTATTCGACGTAGGTTTCATAGGGCGGCAGGATGGCTACGCCAAATACGTTCTGGAAACCGGCGGCAAATACGATCAGCCAGAGGGCCGGGCGCACCAGCGAGGAAACCAGACGCCCTGGCTGGCGCACAAATTTGTGGATTTCGCGGCCGGCCACTGCCCGCAAGGCTAGAGCCGCGTGGGCCGCTCTCACTGCTTGACCCCTGCTGCGCCGTCGCTCAGGTGGCAGGGCGACTCTTTCTGGTCGGCACCCAGCGTATCGAGGTTGTTGCTGGGGTGCAAAAAGCCGTCGAACGGTGCCACGCCGGCGATGCCGCCGCCGACGCCACCGTGCGCCAGAAAAACCGGCTGGCGCAATTGCTGGTCCCACGGGCGAAACGACAGACGTACACCCTTGAAGCCGTCGAGCACGAGATCGCGACTGCGCAGTGCACGCCGGTGTTCGCGCGCGTCAGGCCACTTGAGGGCAATCTCGATGATGGCCTTGGTCGCCATCCAGGCCGCCCAGTCGGCACTGGCCATCGGGCGCTGTGTTGACTTGGCGAAGCGACGCGAGAGTTGCGGTGCGCCAAAGCGCTCCCAGGAAGTTTGCCAGGCTTCCGCCACGAGCCCAGCGCTGCCGACCACCGGGCGTGGAAGATTGGTGCGGTAAGGCACTTCACGCGCAAATTCGCCGTCGGCATCGACGACCCAGACGGCATCGGCATCGCTGCCGGCAGTCAGTAGCGCAACATTGCCGAGCTCGCGCTCGCGCGGGTCGTTCGAGAGTTTGAAGGTCTTGTCACCGCTGAGTTTGATGCCGAAACGCTTGATCGCCTGACGCGCCGCTGCCGTGCGCGAGGCGTCCGATGCGGCCGGGCTGCTGAGCAGCAGCACGCGGGTCCATTTGTGCGCGGTCAGAAATTGCGCGGTTGCGTCCGCCATCATCGATTCGTCGGGCAGGGTATGAAACAGATTTGCACTACAGGCCGCGCGGCGCAGGTTGTCGTCGGGTGCCGAGACGTTGAACAGCAGGACGTCGCTGGCCTGCAGGGATTTGCTCAGCTCGGTCATGTCGGCGCCGTTGAGGTCGAGCAAAAAATGGCGCACCCCTTTTTGCGCCAGCGCCAGAATCTGCGTTCGCGCGCTGGCGGCGTTTTCAAACGGCACATCCTGCACCACGATCTTGAGCTTGGCGCTGGAAAGTTGAAAGCTCGATTCCGCCAAGGCCACTTCGACCCCGGCGCGCGGACGGCCCAGTGGCTGACCGGGATAGTATTTTTCCAGCCGCCTGCTGTCATAGCGGGCGTCATCCGGTGCAAAGACCACGCCAATCGTCAGATCGCGTGCAACTGCGGCCAGACTGACTGCCCCAAGCAGCGCACAGACCAGAGCGCGCCAACCGAGACTGAAAGAGTGGTGCTCCTCAGTCATCGATCACCACACTGTGCGGCACACGACCGGCCTTGACAGTCTTGACGGCGCGGCCACTGGCGACATCAACTACCGATACATCATCCGACATGCCGTTGGCAACATACAGCGTCTTGTTGTCGCGCGAGACGGCCAGACCCCAGGCGCGCTTGCCGACCAGGATCAGGCTGCGCACCTTGCGGCTGCTCACATCGACCACCGCCACATGATTGGCCCGACCCAGTGCGATGAAAGCGGTCTTGCCGTCAGCCGACAGCGACATGCCAACGGGTGTGATGTCGTCCGGGCGGAAGCCCTTGGCTTCGAATTTCAGGGTTTCAGCGACGCTGTGGTCGCTGGTGCGCAGGATGCTCACCGATGCGCTCATTTCGTTCGTGACCCACAGCTCCTTGCCGTCGGGTGTCAGTGCCAGTCGGCGCGGGCGCTTGCCGACTTCGACGCTCTTGATGATCTTGCCACTGGCCAGGTCGATTACATGGACCAGGCTGGCAACTTCGGAGGTCGCGTACAGCGTCTTGCCATCCGGCGTCACCAGCACGCCCTCGGGCTCTTCGCCGACTTTGACCTGGCTGATCACTTTCTTGCCGACCAGATCGACGCCCACGATCGAAGCTGAGTCTTCGTTGGAGAAATAAAGCCGCTTGCCGTCGGGTGACAGGTCGAATATTTCAACGCCTTCCTGCAACTTGATCTTGTCGATGACCTTCTTGCTCGCGACATCGATCACGACGGCGTTGCCGTCATCGCCGCAGGCCGCGATCAGGCGTTGACGATCCTGCGTCAATTGCATGTGGCGCGGGCGCTTGCAAACTTTGATCACAGTTACCTGATTCTGCGACTTGCCGTCGAGCACCGTGATCACATTGTCTTTCTCGCTGGAGATGAAGACTTGGCCGGTTTGCTTGGCTGACGCCGTCATCGACAGCACTAGGGACAAACCGGTTGCGATCAGAAAGGTGTAGACGATCTTCAGGTCTTGCATCTTGAGGGACATGAATTGACGCTCCGTTTGATTATTGGGTCAGACGCAGGAACGCGTCGGTTAATGTTGCACATTGCTGGCTAGACATCAGCGCGGCGGCCTGGCCATCGAATTGCACCCGGCCCTTGGCAAGCACGATGATGCGGTCGGCGCTGTCGGCTTCGTCGACCAAGTGTGTGGCCCACAGGACGGCCATGCTCTGTTCCTTGCACAGCGCTTTGACATCGGCAATGATCTGCATCCGCGAAGCGGGGTCGACACCGACTGTGGCCTCATCCATCAATAGCAAGCTGGGCCGTGTCAGCAGGGCGCGCGCCAGTTCAACCTTGCGCCGGTTGCCGCCGGAGAGAACCCGGGCCGTGTCATGTGCGCGCTCGGTCAGGCCGAAGCGCGTCAGGCAGGCGGCGATGCGCCGCCGTGCTTCAACGCGCGCTATGCCGTGCAAGTCAGCCTGAAACTGCAGATTGGCGCTGACGCTGAGGTCCAGGTCGAGCGCCGGTTGCTGGAACACGATGCCCAGTTGGGCTAGTGCCGCGATCGGCGCGCTGCCGATATCCGCATCGCCAATCACAGCTTGCCCGCGGTCCGCAACGAACAGGCCTGACAGGATTTGAAACAAGGTCGTTTTGCCCGCTCCATTGGGGCCCAGCAGCACGACGAATTCACCTTCAGCCACCCTCAGGCTGACATCGTCCAGGGCCTGGCGGCGTCCGAACGATTTACAGATTGAAGTTACGTTCAGCGTCACGCCTTGATCCCATTTTTCATGTCATTGCCACATAGCTTAGCAGGTGCCAAGTTCATGTCGACAAGACCGGGAAATTTGATGTTGCCCGCATGGCACCGTGCTTGTCGATCAGCAACGCGTCCACATCCTGCATTTGCTCCGCCAGCGCCAGGGACTTGTCAGTTCCCATGACCATGAAAGCGGTGGAGAGTCCATCGGCCAGCAGGCCGGTCGGCGCGACCACCGTCACACTCGCCAGTTCCAGCGGTGAATCACCGCTGTCTGGGTCAAAGATGTGGTGGTGAACAAAGTCCGGACTGAAAAACGTTTCATAGTCGCCCGAGGTGGCAACTTTGCGGCTGTCCATTTTTAGTGTGGCGGCCATGCAATCGTGCTGCCTTGGGTGACCCACGCCCAGCAACCAGGCCTGGTTCTGCGCCTTGCTGCCGATGGCGCCGAACTCGCCAGTGTCGAGCAGGGCATGCTGCACGCCATGTTCGAGCAATGCTGCCATGGCCAGATCGACCGCGTAACCCTGCGCCACACCGTTGAGGGTGATAGCCATGCCTGGCGCGCCGAGTTGTATGCGCCGCTCGCCCAGTTCAACGCGCCGCCAGTTGACAAGCGCTTTGGCCGTAGCGATCTCGGTTGGCGTCGGCAGTGTGCCCTGGGCACTGGCCCGTTTAAAGACTTGCCACAGCGGCTGTACCGTGATGTCGAAGGCGCCGTCCGTCAAGGCCGACAAGCGCTGTGTGAATGTCAGGACCCGTAGCAGATGGTCGTGCGGTTGGTCCAGGCTGCCACGCTGGTTGAGTTGAAAAAGCTGGCTGGCTTGCTGGTGCAGACTCATCAGCGTGTCGATCTTGCGCACCTGCTGCAAGGCGCACTCAATGGCGGTCTGGGCTAGCTGGGTGTTGGTGTGCAAGACTTTGATCGACACTGTGGTGCCGAATGCCAGGCTGCAGCCGCTGTGCAGGCGCAACCCGGCAAGCGATTCGTGACTTCCACGGACGGCCAGACCACTCAATCCCGTCAACGCGCCCAAACCGAGGGTGGCCGATAGCAGGGTACGTCGTTGCATCGTGGCTCCTTAGAGTGGTTGCAGGGGCTGGATCGGAACGATCCGTGCGCGTTTCTTGGCCATCATGAGCGGCGCGCATTTTTCATCGCTGGCATAGATGACGACGCAATCCATGCACTGAAAGCATTCGTCGTACTGAATCTTGCCAAGCGGTGTGATCGCCTGGTAGGGACAGCGATGGTTACAAGTCTGGCAGGGTGTGCCGCACTCGCTGCGCCGCGGAATCCATTTGAATATTCGCAGGCGGCCAAGCAGCACCAGAGCGGCGCCAAACGGGCAAAGTACGCGACAGAAGAATTTGTAGATGAATAAATTGGCCAGCAGCAAGCCCAAGGCATAGACGACAAAAGGCCAGGCTCGCACGAAATTGAGGGTGATGGCGGTCTTGAAAGGCTCGAGTTCGACGGCCAGATCCGTGATGTTCGATGACAGGGCCGCACTGAGCACAATGCCAGCCAGCAGCAGGTACTTGATCCGCTTCAGGCGGCGGTCGGTTTCGGGCTTGAGCCGGATCGGGCGGATCTTGAGCAACGGGCCCAACTTGGCGACGAATTCCTGGAGTGCGCCAAACGGGCACAGCCATCCGCAAAAAGTTCCGCGCCCCCACAGTACCAACGAGATGCAAGTGAAGGCCGACAGCGTCACGGTCATCGGGTCGTACAGATAAAAGCTCAGACTGCGTCCCGCCATCAGCGCCTGCAACACGCTGGTCAGGTTGACGATGGAGAGTTGGCCCTGCGCATACCAGCCGACGAACAACAGGGTGAACAGCAAAAAGGCAGTTCTGAACAGCGTAAAGCGGCGCTGCTGCGCGACCAGCTTCTTTTGCAAGGTCAGTGCGATGGTGAGAAGGGTCAAGCCGAGCAGTAGAATCAGGACTTCGCCACGGCGTTCGCGCCAGCTGCCTTGCCAGGATTTGTTGTCGCCTTCGGGTACCGTGTAAAAGCGCTCGGGCAGCGTCAGGCTGAGGCTGAAATCCTGGACGATGCGCTCCGGAAAAATCATGCCCTTCAGACGTGTCACCGGCAGCACGAAGTCCAGCGGATGCGAGGGGTCCATGCCGGAGCGACCGATGATCCTGAAGACGGCAAGCGTCTCGCGCTCAAGCCCCGCAGCGATCTCGTCCTTCAGTGTCAGTTCGAGATTGAGGTCGCGCATCTCAATGGGCAACTGATCCTGCTTGAGCACGATGCGGTCCGGCGCGCTGCCGCGCAGGAAGTCGTCGCCGGTCAGGCTGTAGCGCCCCCGGGACATCACCAGGATGGCGTGGTCGTCGGGTTCAATCCGGCTCTG